>MDTB01230907.1_pt1 | contig 11210 bp, 6 predicted proteins | sample 811161 | NCBI WGS metagenome assembly MDTB01 (sample SAMN05326650, study PRJNA326480) | marine metagenome | isolation source: seawater | place: Mediterranean Sea | collected 2009
CAGGGAGAGCCTGGCGTTCTGCTCGACGATCAGGATGGTGATGCCCTCGTCTCGAAGGGAGTCGATGCTCTCGATTATCTGCTGCTGGTAGAGAGGGGATAGGGCTGCTGTCGGCTCGTCAAGAAGTAGGAACTTCGGATCGGAGATTAGTGCCCTGGATATTGCGAGCATCTGCCTCTCCCCGCCGGAGAGAGATGCTGCGAGGTCGTGCTCCCTGTTCCTCAGGTCTGGGAACATCTCCATGGATCTCTCGATCCTCTCACTCAGGACTCCCTGAGAGAGGGAGTTTCCGCCCATCTGCAGGTTCTCCAACACTGATAATGATGGGAATACATTGTCCACCTGCGGGACATAGGCGATGCCGTGGTTTACTAGTTGGTCTGTCCGCCAGCCGGACACTTCCTCGCCCCTGTAGAGTATGCCTCCACGGTAGTATGTGGCGATACCGAATATCGTCTTGATGAAGGTGGACTTCCCACACCCATTCGGGCCGATCACGGTTACGAACTCGCCCTCGTCGACATGCATGTCTATCCCGTATAGGATCTGGACTGATCCGTACCCTCCCTCCAATCCGCTAACATCCAGAACCCTGGTCACTCTTCCTCACCTCCGGACTCGCCCGCAGCGCCGAGGTAAGCCTCGATTACGGCTCTGTTGTTTCGAACCTCGTCTGGGGTTCCTTGCATCAGTACCCCTCCATCGTTCATTACGATTATTCGATCGACTCCCTGTCTGAGGATGAAGTCCATGTTGTGCTCGATTATCAAGACGGTTGTACCGGTCTCGTCGACTATCTTCCTGAGGTTGTTGAATATCTTCATTGCTAGAGGGCCGGCCACCCCGGCGACCGGTTCGTCTAGGAGCAGGAGCCTTGGATCGCCCATCATTGACCTGCCTATGTCCACTAGCTTGCTCTGGCCCCCCGATAGTTCACTGGTCATGTTGTGAGCCATGTGTGGTACCTCGAGCTGATCGAGGACCTCGTAAGCCCTAGAGAGGCGTCGCTCTTCGGCGGAGTTGGCTGGGAACAGCAACGAGGTCAGCAACTCCCTGAAAGATGAGCCGAACTGACCCCTAGGTGGGACTAGCAGGTTCTCTATCACGGTCATCTCCCTCCAGAGATTGGTGTGCTGGAAGGTCCTCGTCATCCCGAGGTTCTGAATCTGGTCTGGTCGTAGTTCGGAGGCGTCTTCTCCGAAGATTTCGATACTGCCTGAGGTCTGCTCAAGGAGTCCGCTGATGCAGTTGAAAGTGGTAGACTTACCGCATCCGTTCGGCCCGATCAGGCCGACGAACTCTCCCTCCCCGACCGTGAAGGAGACGTCACTTACGGCTACCAGGCCTCCGAATTCCTTCCTGAGGCCAGATACTTCTAGGGCGTTACTCACTACTGGACACCCCCTCTGGCTTGGATGGTCTGACGGGCACCTCAGGTAGCAGTCCCTTTGGGTTGTACTTGAGTGAGAATAGCATCAGGCACCCGATTAGAAGTAGTTTGACGTAAAGCATGTCAGCGGTTACGTTTCCACCGAAGTAGGACTCGTCGATTGATCTCTGGCCGAGTGCTATGGCGGTGAATGCGAAGATCGCGGCGCCGGATGCCCCGATGTCCAGAAGCCTCTCTGATCTGGTTGCTAGACCTACCAGTGCAATTACGGCGAATATTCGGAAGACCTCCCACTGGCTTGTTACGAGCCATGTGAACAGGCTGTCAATTCTTTCAGCAGTGGTGTGCAGAGGAAGGTCGGATGAGCCCTGGCCGGCTACCAGAACGTTGAACACGAATTCCATCAGAACGATGATGAATGCGCCAACGACCATTCCCCTGTTGTTGGACCTCCCTCCGATGACGAAGGCGGCCCAAACAAGGAAGGTGGAGCGGGCTGGTGCCATGAAGGTGGGCTCGAATCCGGTTAGTTTCCAGGCCCAGAATGCGCCAGCCAATGCTGCAATTGAAGATCCTAGGGCCAGGCTTGCAGCCTTGTGCCTAAGCACGTCGTGACCATGGTGCTGGGCTACCTCTTCGTCCTCCCTGATTGCCTTGAGGACGCGTCCCCATGGAGAGGCAAGTAGAACCGATAGGAGCCTCCAAACTACGGCTACGGCCACTACTGACAGAATCATCAGTATGAACAGGTAGGGTGCAGGTTCACCCAAGCCGAAGAGGTCTCCGATGTTCGCCGCTGGAGTGTCCACTAGGGCTATGTCGTCCCTACAGTCATCTGGGCCCGCCCAGGATGTTTCGGGCCCAGGGGTCCTGGAACCGCAGAACCACCAATTCTCCAATGGGAGGGGATACGAAGAGATCCCTATTGCCGATCCGACCGATCCGACTCTTAGCAGGGGCTCCCCTGCGAGGAGAACCCTGACTATCTCCCCCAGGGATATGGTGACGATAGCGAAGTAATCCGTCCTGAGCCTTGCTGTTGGATAGGCGAGTGCCCAGCCGATGACTCCGGCCAGTGCCACTGCGAATATTGTTGCTGGGAGGATCCCCCAATCATAGCCATGTAGCCTCTCTGGGGCGGTCAGGATCCCCACTGCAATCGCCCCTATCGAGACGAAGAAGATGACTCCGAAGTTGACCATCCCCGTGTATCCAGTGTGGAGATTGAGGGAGAATGACATCAGGATGAATACTGAGAGAGACAGGAGGACGTTGGAGACCTGCAGGGTCTTCTTGAATCGGAAGTCGTCGGATTCGGCGATTGGCAGCCAGGCCAGGAACATGATCAGTATGAGCATCAGGACGAAGAAGAGTGCCCATGATCCTAGAGGGCTCTCTCTACCGTATAACCCGGCCTTTCTCCTCTCCTCGGAGATCTTGGGGCCGAGTAGTTTGCTGGAGGCAGCGGTCGCGGACGAAAGCAGAGCAGCGGGTGTTCCCCGTCGCACTGCCTTACGTGCTATCTCTGAGGCCCTGCTGTAGAGCCCCTCCAGACGTTGGATGATCTTTGATGACACCTCTGCGACGACATTCTTGTGCCTGATGTCCAATTCTGTCCATGTCCCCCTCGCCTGCATCATTGCCACTGATATAGAATTAGAGACATTATCCCGGGCTCTCTGGAGGGTTTGCCACTCGATGGTTTCATCCGAGCCTGATAGCATCCTGAACCCCTCATATGCAGCGTAGAGCCAGAGTAAGACTATCGCTGCTGGCCAGATTACCTCTCCCAAGTCGACGATTAGGTTGACGAAGTCTATCTCAAAACTCATCATTTCAAACCACGAGGTGTCTGTTTCCGATACTTCTATGTCGAAATGGGGAGAGTCCTCAACAAGCAGCGTGCCGTCGTTCCTTCCTGTCAGGACTGCCAGATTCGAATCTGCTGAGCCGCTGGCCTCACAAGCTTCGGAGCATGAGCCCTCTGCGAACGAGTTCTTTCCCACGAATCCGCTGAATCTGTGGAAGGCATAAGCCGCGAAGGCAGCAATCGAGAAGTTCTGCGCCTTGTTTCCTCGACCCCTCCACCAATGGTGGATTCCGAGGATTCCAGTCGGGAGGATGGCCAGTACAGCCGCTGTCTTGATATTGCGATCGGAGTCGACTGCCTCCTTCTTCCTCAGCCTCTCTATCTTCCACTTCTCATACGCATCCCCGATGCCCTGGGGCATAATCATGAGGATTGCGATTAGGAAAATGTACGGCATCATAGTGTCGAGAGTGGTTAGTGCTGGTCTCCCGAGGGGATATCCTATACCGATCGTAACCGGCCCAGAGAGTGATCTGATGAATCCGACTATCACCGAACCCACCAATGCCCCGGGGATGGATCCTATCGTTCCAAGGACAATGATTGCGAATGAGGGGAGGAGCAGGGTGAAGGCAGTTTCCGCACTGAACCTCAGGGTCATGGCGAATACCGCCCCTCCGATCCCCGATAGCCCGGCTGAAAGGAAGGCGCTGGTCATGTGGACTCTCTCGACGTTGATGCCACTGCTTGCCGCCAACTCCGGGTTGTCGGCCACTGCCCTCATCCTCCTGCCCAACCTGGTCTTGTTCAGGAGCATTATCAACAGGAGAACAGATGTGAAAACGACGAATGGTACGGCCCCCTTGTAGTATACGTAGTTGGTAGTGGCCTGGGTGACACAGTCAGCGGTGGTGTCATAGATCTCCAGTGCGGGCTTTGATGAATCGCTTACAATCCTGGAGAGGATGGGTTCTCCAGTGGCTTCATCGAATCCTGTCTGCTCGCATTGGTAGTATGTGTAGGACCTGCCCTCAACTAGGGACCTATCGCCCAGATTGAACCGCATCTTTGTTGTCGGAATCTCCCATGATAGGCTCGGGAGCCTCCAATCCCCCTCGGGCTCGAAAAGCTGTCTCCCGGCTCCGAATCGAAGGTAGGTGAGGGCTCTGAGGATCAGGGCCACTCCCAGAGATGCTATCATCATGACCTGTGGGCTTGCCTCCTTCTTTCGGAAGCCGCGGTAAACGAGCCTGTCGATGATGATACCAGCAAACCCGGTCAGCACGAAGGCTGCGACGAGGATGAATATGAGGACGGACCAAGTCAGAACTCCGTCCTTGGAAGTCGGTAGGTTAGTCATCGGGAAAAGTAGGTCGGTCCAAATCATGACCAGAGAGAGATACATCCCGATCATGAAGAGCTCGGATTGGGCAAAGTTTCCGTATCTCTGAACCTTGTATGTCAAGGTCAGTCCGATTGCAATAGCCAGGTACGTGGAGGACCAGGTGAGTGTTCCAGTCGCGATTGAGACGGAATCGAGGGTGAATGAGCCGCTGACATCGAGGCCCTGCATCAGTATGTCGAGTGTGAAGAATGTTAGTATTACCATCAGAAGTGGCGATAGGAGCAACCCTAACGAACGCGCCATTCCCTTGGGGGCGTCATCGAAGAGGACCTTCACCACTACGAATCCTGCCGAAATGGACTCTATGACTTGGAGGATCCAGACCATGTCTTTTGGAAGGCCGCCGCCCAGAAGCATGTCTAGGATATTGAGGGAACCGTATCCATTGAGTGTGCCCAGGAAGTTTGCATCGAGGAACATTGCTGTGGCGATGATCAGCCTACGGATTCCTCTCGGTAGGTCTGAAAATTTCTCTCGGGCCTCGTGAAGCATGCTCTTTAGCGAACCCATCGATTAGACGAGATAATTGTTGGGGCAGTGCGGCGGGGTTATCCCGCCGCACTGCTTTTCGTAGTTCCAATCACGCGGTCGTAATGCCGTTGACTGGGTCCCAGCTTCTGGCGCAGTCGTATGAGACTGTGCCGTCAGTTGCGGTGCTGAACTCGCCGATGCAGAATCCTGCTGCGGGTACGTCACCATTTGTCAGGAAGCTGATGGTGCCACTGGCACCATTCCATCCCTGGCCTGTTCCCATTACTGCCGAGCCGGCGTCTAGGCCGGGTGTCGCCAGTGCGGTGAAGGCTGCGAACGCAACGATGGTCACTGCGTCGAACGCCTCGGCGGTGTAGATTCCGCCTGCGCAATCTGTCGACTGAGCGCATAGCGCTCCGAAGACCATGGCTACCATTCCAGGAGTGCCGGCTGCAGCGGGCTTGGTTGCGATTATGCCGTCCACCAGAGTGGTGTCGGACATGCCTGCAGCCAGTCCCTCTTCTGCGATACCATCAGCGCCGTATATGTCGCCTGCGTATCCAAGACCTGCTAGTTCCTCTATGATTCCAGCGCCATCGGTGGCGTAGGAGACCAGTAGCGCGGATGTGCATCCCGCATCCACCACAGCTTGGGCCAGGGTGGCGTAGTCGGTCGAAGTGTCCTCGTAACCGACCTGGGTGCAGATGTGAGCCGCGTCCATGTTGGCTACGAACGCGTCAGCAAGACCTGCTCCGTATGCGTTTGTCATGTGGATCACAGCGACGTTGTCCTGTGAGTCGGCCATCATGACGTCTGCGACCACTGATCCCTGAAAGGCGTCGCTTGGGACGACCCTGAAGAATCCGGGGTAGGCCGTTGCGTCAGTTAGCGCTGGGCTGGTGCTCGCGTAGGAGACCTGTGGGATGCCTGCTGCGGCAAGAACCGCGTTGGCGCCCATCGAGGCTCCGGAGCAAGCTGCCCCGACTACTCCCCAAACGCCAGCATCTACTAGTGCCTGAGCAGCAGTTGCGCCTGCTGTACCGTCACAACCGGAGTCAGCATAGACGATTTCGAACTGCACACCACTGCTGTACCCGATGGTGTTGGCTAGTCCCAGTGCGATCTGGGAGGATGCCACGAACCCACCGGCGTAGACGGCTATAGGTCCTGTAGCGTCGTTCAGGAAGCCGATCTTCACTGTTGCTCCTGCCCACGGTACGTCCGCAAGTCCGTCAGCAATGCTCCACATCCTGTCGCAGTTGAAGTACTCGCCATAGGTTGGTACGTGGTGGAAGGTGCATACATCGTATCCCGAGCCTCCGACATCGCCGTTGGCCAGGAAGGTGTGAGTGCCGCTCTCGCCAGCATAGCCGTTCCCAACCATCTCGATGTGTGAAGCCATATTTGCCCCATCTTCGTGCATAGCAGCGTGTCCGATCATCATGACCGTGTCGTACGCCTCATTCTGGTAGATTCCTGTAGAGCAGACCGCATCGGCGGCACATTCAGCCGCGAAGACGCCTGCACCAGATGCTGCCGAAGGCTTGGTGACCTGTAGCAGGTTGGCTGCTGCAGGTGCCGAGTAGTCGTTGAGGGCTGCCTCGCCGGCCATTCCATCAGCGCTGAAGGTCGGGATCGCAGCGCCTAGCCCTGCCATTGTCTCGACGATCATAGCGCCGTCAGCGGAGTAAGAGGCCAAGAACGCGGAGTCACATCCTGCATCGATCACAGACTGAACTGCTGCTGCGAAGTCGGTCGCGGTCTCCTCGTAACCTGCCTGCAAGCATACGTTAGCTGCGCCCAAGTTGGCAACAACTGCGTCGGCTAGTCCGGCACCATAGCTGTTCGTCATGTGGATGATGGCCGTGTTGCTGACTCCCGAAGCTGCGATCATGTCAGCAGCTGCCTGTCCTTGCAGAGCATCGCTTGGAACGATCCTGTAGAAGTGCGGGTAGTCTGTGTCGCTTTCTAGAGCAGGTGAGGTGCTCGCGTAGGAGATCATTGGGATCCCAGCTGCGGAGAGCACCGCGTTAGCGCCCATTGATGCACCGGAGCAAGCTGCACCGGCTACTGCCACTACGCCTGCGTCAATCAGGGACTGAGCAGCCGCTTGGGCCATAGTACCGTCACAGCCGGAGTCTGCCTCAATTACCTCGAAGACGTAGTTGGCGGAGTCGACTGCGTTCAGGTCATCCTGAGCCTGTGCCCACACATATGAGAACGGTGCGGCGAACTGGGCTATTGGCCCGGTAGCGTCGTTCAGGAAACCGATCCTGATGAGCTGAGCTGGTTCTGGCAGTGCTTCGCCGTCGAAGGACGGGTTCGCGGTGCCCATGTAGTGGGCTGCGACCTCGTCGACAATCGCGTGTGCGATGTCTGCGTCGAATCCGACGACGTTGCCGTCTGCGTCATAGCTCTCGAAAGGAGCGTAGAACGGATCTGTGCAGACTCTCAGTGCTCCGGAGTCGAGGACACTAGCGAGATCGCTTGATGCATCGAAATCGTCCGGGTACGCAGTAGCGGTGTCGGCGGTGCTGTCATCCGCAAGGGTGACTGCTCCGTTGAAGGATGCAGCGTATATCGAGTCGTACTCTCCTGAGTCGACTATAGCCCCGATTGCCACGTTTAGAACATCTAGTAGGTCGCCTGAGTCCTCACGGACAGCGAAACCGAAGTTCTCATCTGAGAAGGTCGTCATCAGAGTGCCTTCCAAGGATAGTACGGGTGCATCTCCCATTGCGTACATGACGTCTCCGTTGTTCAGAGCCGCGATCACCGATGGGAAGTCCTCGTATCCAGAGGTGGTAGCCATTGCAAGGTTCTCAGCAGCGTACAGGTCAGAGGTCGTCCCGGACTGTACTCCGATGGTGACTCCAGCTGCATTTAGCTCGGAGACATCGCTTATGGCTGCGGATCCAGATCCACCGATTACACCCTGGCTACTTGTGTAGTAGGCCCTGGTGAAGTCGACGACTTGGTCGCGCGCTTCCGTCTTGGTCATGGCCGAGATGATTACGTCGCACATCTCGCCGGCATTCAGGTTGGGGATGATGGGGTCCCATCCGGACTCCACCCATACTACACTGACGTCGCTGGCCGCATCGTCTGCGTCCCAGTCATCGTCCCCGCCTGCGCATCCAGCGAGACTAGCCGCTAGCATGCTCAGGGTAAGCATCATTGCTATCATTTTCTTGTTATACATAGTGTTCACACTATCCGTAAGATTGGGCAAATACCTTTTACATATAAACTATATTGACTTTTTTATTTATAAGTAAAATGTCTAAATTCGGCCAATATTATCATAATTATTGGAGATTATTTTGTGAATAACTTCGCAAATGAGAGTTGTCTTCCGAGAGGATGAAATTGCTACCTCTCTGCGGCGTAGCATGGAGGACCCATTGGACTACGCATCTAGTGGGGTCGACATAGACCTTGAGGGGGAGGCTGTGGCTAGTTTGATTGGGTCGTTGACCCGGTCTAATAGAAGACAGGGGGAGTTGGGGGCACCAGTTGACCTACCGGGTGGATTCGGAGGTGTTATCGAGTTCGGAGAGTCCTGTCTAGCATTAGCTACTGATGGTGTGGGATCGAAATTACAGATAGCGAATGAGGTTGGCCATCTTGGGGGGGTTGGATTCGACTGCGTGGCTATGAACGTGAATGATCTGATTTGTGTCGGGGCAGAGCCTCTGGCTTTCGTGGACTACATTGCAGTGCCGGTTGCGGACCCCGAGGTCCATGCTACGCTGGGAGTTTCCCTTTCCAGAGCTTGCGAAGCGGCCAGGATTACTCTTGCTGGAGGGGAGACTGCAACACTTCCTGGGATAGTCAAGGAGCTTGATCTCTCTGGCACATCTCTGGGATGGTTCCCCAAGGGCCAGGGAATAACCGGACAGAATCTGAAGGAGGGAGATATTTTGATTGGCCTTCCAAGCAGTGGAATTCACTCTAACGGATACACCCTAGTCCGTGCCGTGATCGAGAGGTCGGGCTGCTCCCTCGAAGATACGTGTCCCTTCAATCCTAGTCACAGTTCTAGAGAAATCGAGAGATTCATCGAGGCGGATTCGCGTCCTACTTTAGCTGAGGTGCTATTGAATCCGACTCGAATTTATGTCGATCCAGTGGTTGATCTTGTTTTGGAATCTCGCAAAGCTGGGGGAATAGTGGGTCCTGAGTGTGTCAAGGCAATCGCGCACATCACGGGAGGGGGGTTGTCCAATCTCCTCAGACTCCATGACAGCCTCGGCTGGCACATCGATAGCCCGCTTGAACCACAGCCAGAGTTCGAGTGGATCTCAGATGTAGGTTCGGTATCCCGTGTGGAGATGTATCGGACGTTCAACATGGGGATGGGGATGGTGATTGCGGTCTCGGAGGACTCTGCTGAAGCGATCGAGGAGTGGATTAGCAGTCGATTGCCTGGAAGCAGGAAAGTTGGTACAGTTGTGGATAATGGAAGATTGGTCACTCACTCCGATGACGATGTAGTCTTCTCCCACTACTGATGGCCAATTCCTTTTGTTAGGTCCTCCTCCGGGAACCATGCCGATTGCCGACGGAGGAGTCCCCCATAGGGAGGGTAGGACGCTGATGCTCCTCCCAAACCTGCCTGAAGAAGGGCAGGGACCGCGAACCAAGTCCTCTGGCAGGGTGTTCTACAATCCTGCGATGGCGGGCAGCAGAACCAGGAGCGTCCTCCTGTTCAGGCATGCTTTGGATTTGGGGATCCTCGGTGAAGGTACGGTATATGCCCTTGATGGCCTTACTGCATCAGGTCTTAGGGCTAGGAGGTGGCTTAACGAATTGTCTCCAAAGGAGACCGAGAGGATCTCTGCCACGATTGTGGACCTGGAGGAAGAGGCTCTGAAGTGGGCTGAGGCTTCTCATAGTGAGTTCCCTCCCCGCGGTGGTGGGATACTGGAGCCTTCGAAGGGTGACCTCAGGTCCGTCGTCCTACGAAGTGGCAGACACTGGGTTGATATCGATCCATATGGCTCTCCGATGCCGTTCATTGATTCCGCCATGCAATCCATGGCCAGAAGCGGCGTGTTGGAAGTAAGTGCGACGGACACTGCAGCCCTGACTGGCTCGTCGGGAACTGCCCTCATGAGGCGGTATGGAGCTAGAGTAAGGACCGATAGCCTCGCTCACGACTCGGGCATGAGGGTGATGCTGGCTACTTTCTCCAGAGTGGCTGCAAGACACGATAGGTCGATTATTCCGCTGCTCTCGGTCTGGGATTCGCACCACCTGAGGGTTTCTTTCAGAGTTCTCAAGAGCGTTTCCTCTGCCAATGAATTGGAGGACAGCATCGGATGGAGGGTGCACGCTCCCACCAAGGAGGAGGTTGTTGCCTCAATCGACTCTGGTTTGCACCACGATAGTTCTCTCGTTCACCTACCTATGCACTGCATGCTGCCTCTGAAATATCCCATAGATAGGACCGATCCAAGAGTCTCGGGGCCCCTATGGGTTCGGTCGATGGGTGATCGAGGTGCGATGTCCTCCATGACCGAGGAGAGGGCTTTGGAGTCATGTGGACCGGAATTCACTGTGGGAGACCCCCTTGGCTAGGACGAACGCAGAGTCGAAGCCGAGAGGAGGAAGGTCGCAAGGAGCGTGAGGCACATTTCCGAGGAGTCGGATGTGATTTCTTCCAGTCATCTCGTTGTGGTTGACGATCTTGCCGCATGGATAGGATCAGGTGCGCCTCCTAGTCCTAGGAGGATAGTCGATATGCTCAACGAAGCAGGTCATTCGGCAGGAGTATCGAGCTATGCTAGGCCCTCATTCAGGGCCAATGCACCCTGGGAGGCCATAGTGGAGGCAGCGATGTCTATTCAGCCGCCGATGTAAGACATCTCAACTCTCGGCAGTGAATAGGTATCAGATGACCTGTCCTCGCTGTATCTGTCAGACCTTCTTGTCCATACTTCCTTGATCGCCTCGTTCAGATTGGAAACATCGCCCTCGCCCCTAATCAGTTCCGACATGTCATGCCCAATGGAAGTGAACAGGCAGGTGAACAGCTTCCCGTTGGATGATAGACGTGCCCTCACGCAATCTCCACAGAACGGCTGGGAGACGGATGATATGAATCCGACTTCCCCGGAGCCATCGGAATG
>MDTB01024692.1_pt1 | contig 11209 bp, 11 predicted proteins | sample 811161 | NCBI WGS metagenome assembly MDTB01 (sample SAMN05326650, study PRJNA326480) | marine metagenome | isolation source: seawater | place: Mediterranean Sea | collected 2009
CAAAGAGAACTAGCAGTAAAATCGCTTAGTTATTATGAAGAGGTTATAAAAGGCAATGATTTTATTGCCTGTGATAAATTTTCATATGCAGACATTCAAATTGTGATATCTTTGAAGTTTTTAGTAAGACTTAACAGAATTAATTTAAATGATTACAAAAATCTCAGCGCTTATATTAATAATATTGCTGAAAGACCAAGTTTTTCTTACTTATAGACATTTTCTTCATTCCAATTTACATAACTTCCATAAAATTCGAATTCACTATCTTCAAATATTAATGCGTTTGCTATATCTTGATCAAAAATAAAGTCTCCTTGGTCAGCTCCATTTCTTGCCCACTCTTCAAACCATAAATATACAGCATTACATAAATCTTCAAATTCATAAGGATTATCAATACCGGCATCAGACATTGTTATCGGCTCACCAGAATCATAATCTTCCAAAAAAAGATTTATATCGATACAAAATTGTTTTTTATTAAGGGCGCGCAAAAATATCCCCATAGTAATCTCTTTGTGGCGCTTTGTTATTTTACTAAGGTAGTTATCTCTTAGTTCTTCTTCGATTTCAATAAATATTTCTTCGAACTTCCAGTTATTATCATCAATTGTTTCTTCTAAGCTCATTTATAGCTATTTCAGATATTATTTATTTATTAACTCAAAAAACTTTAGAGTTTGTTCGCCACCATTTTGAAGGGCTCTAGCATCTTTCATGTCTGAAATTTTATCCCAATTTGCCTTGATGTTTTCTGGAGTCATATCTTCTCCCATGCCCAATGAAACACCCATAGTTTCATGAATAAATATCCTTGAAAATACTCCAGCTCCTGCAGCCATGATAGATCCATTAGGCGCATCTTCACTTGCTAGATAAATAACTGCTGGAGTTATATATTCGGACTTTAGGTTTTTACCAAAATCCTCTGGTATCAAGCTCTCAGTCATTCTTGTATAAGCAACGGGGGTAATTGAATTGGTGTAAACATTTTTACTTTGACCTTCGATTTTTAAAGTATTCATTAATCCAATCATTGCCATCTTTGCAGAACCATAATTGGTTTGTCCAAAGTTACCAAAAACCCCACTTGCTGAGCTTGTAAAAATAATACGGCCATATTCTTGTTCTCTCATAATTGGAAAAACTGTATGTGTGCAATTCAAACTTCCTTGAAAATGAACATCCATAACAATATTAAAATCTTCAATGGTTACTTTATGGAAACTCTTATCTCTTAAGATTCCTGCATTATTTACCAAAATATCTATCCTTCCCCATTGATCCATGGTTTGATCAACCATTCCCTTAACAGCATCTATGTCAGTCACGCTTGCACCATTGGAGATAGCCTCTCCTCCATCAGCCTTAATAAGCTCAACAACTTCTTCTGCTGCGTCACTAGTTCCACTTCCATCAACGCTACCGCCTAGATCATTGACAACAACCTTTGCGCCTCGTTTTGCAAGTTCTAGGGCATGTTGTTTACCTATACCACCACCTGCACCAGTAACGATTGCAACCTTATCATCGAATCTTATAGTCATGTTTATTTCTCCGAGAGTATTTCTTTTAGATTGAAACTATTTTAATCAAAAAGAAAGTTATTTACTATGATAGAAAATTAAGGATTAGAATCTAATTTAGGAATATAATTACTAATTATTTATTCAATAAGGGAAATATGAGCTCATCAGTAAAAGTAGTTGTAACAGGTGCAGCAGGTCAAATAGCATACTCTTTGATACCAAGGTTAGTTGATGGAAGAACCTTTGGTGATAAAAAGGTAGATTTAGCACTAGTTGAGATTCCTCAGGTTGTAAGTAAACTGGAAGGCTTGGTAATGGAGTTAGAAGACTCTTATTTTCCAAATATGGGTGAAGTAACTTTTACAGATAACTTTGAAGAAGCATCAAAAGATGGTGATTGGTTCTTATTGGTTGGAAGTATTCCAAGAGGCATTGTTTATAACGGAAAAAAAATAGAAGAAAGATCGGATCTATTAAGTATAAACGGTGGTATTTTTGTTGACCAAGGAAAGGCGATTGGTTTACACGGTAAAGATAATGCAAAAATCCTTGTAGTTGGAAATCCTGCAAATACAAATGCTTTTATAGGTAAGAATGCTGCAGGAAATAATTCTCAACTTTGGATGGCAATGACAATGCTTGATTCAAATAGAGCAAAATCAATTATTTCAAAAAAAACAGATACTGATATATCTGAAATAAAAAACATGATTATATGGGGCAATCATAGCCCTACAATGTACCCTGATGCTGAAAATGTTCTAATTAATGGAAGTCTTGGAAGTTCTGTCATCAATGATATGAGTTGGATGGAGAATGAATTCATTCCAAAAGTTCAACAAAGAGGTAAAGCTGTGATTGACGCTAGAGGCGCATCATCGGCAACGTCTGCCGCCAAAGCTGCCATTGATACTGTAATGGCTTGTGAGAGACCTACCGAAGATGGTTATACATTTAGTGCTGCTGTTGCAAGCGATGGCTCATATGGAGTCCCAGAAGGCATTATTTGTGGTTATCCTTTGATGACGCTAAGCGATGGAACTATTGAAATCAAAAGAGATATTTCTCTTTCAGATTTTGCAAAATCAAAGTTTCAAATATCAATAGATGAATTACTTTCTGAAAAAGATGCTATCAAACATCTAATGGAATGACAAAAAAAGAAAAAATAATCTATAGCTTTATCTCCAATATTATTGATGATGAAAATCCTGAAAATATTCATCTTCTAACCTCGACAGATATTTCAAACTTAATAAAAAGAATAGAAAAAACAAATTCAAAAGCTATATCCATCTCGCCTGAGTTTATTGATGACAGCAATGAAGTTTATGATTTATATGTTGTTTTAGATGACGTGTATGTAGATGAGACTAATATTGGTAGAGTGAAAAATCTTCTTAGTCAAAAGATTATCATATTTAATGATTTTAATAATGATAAAGATATAGATACTCAAATGCTAAAGCTTGGCCTTCAAACAGAATTTAGAGATAAAACAAATAATTTAAAATGTTTCTCCTATAACCTTAAAAATTATAATAATAAGAGAACCTGGAATAACTCTAAAGGATGGGCAAATCCAGAGAATTTTGACAAGTTTAGATGGTAAGTTTACGTTAAATATACTTTCTTATCTTATTCTTTGCTCGCTTTCAAATGTCTTTTGTTTCTGTTCAGCTACAAATTTTTTATGAAGGTTATTGGCAAAATATATTACAACTATTAGATAACCAAAGAAGATTATATTAGGAAATCCTGTAAGGAAGTTATACAAAGCATGAACAAAAATAGGTATGAGCAATGCCTGGATTATGTATTTTTTTGATCCTTTAAACGTATACAGTCCAATATAGTAGCCCATGATGACACCACAACATGCGTGCAGAGGTATTGCGCTAATTGCCCTAAGTGTTGCTATAAAAAGTGATGAAAATTCCTCATTGTATAAATAAACATATTCAATATTTTCATAAGTTGCGAAGCCTAATGAAATTATAGTTCCGTAAACTATTGCATCCATGGGTTCATCAAATTCTACATTTGCTTTTATGAACATCATAAATGCCAGAAATTTTAAAGGCTCTTCGGTGAAACCAGCTAAGAAAGACAAGTCTTCAAAACCTAGAGCATCTTGTAATACAAATATAAAGTTGTTTAGAAATCCAGCAGGCCAACATAAAAAAACACCAACAAAAAAAGTCTTAACAACTAAGTCAGTAGGCTCTGGGAATTTATCAGATTGAACTACATAAGCAACAATGACTAGAGGAACTCCTATAGTTAGCAACAATGTTAAGTCCATGTTTTATGATTTTAGTTGAGGGAATAAAAGCACATCTCTAATTGATGATTGATTTGTTAATAGCATCACAAGTCTGTCGACTCCCATACCAACTCCTACAGCTGGAGGCATTCCGTGTTCAAGAGCAGTAATATAGTCGTGATCATAATCCATTGCTTCTTTATCTCCTGAATTTTTTGCTGCAACTTGATCTTCAAATCGTGAGGCCTGATCATCAGGATCATTTAATTCACAAAAACCATTTGCAAACTCTTTTCCACCAATAAATAATTCAAATCTATCTGCAAATTCAGGCTTTTCTTCATTTCTTCTTGAAAGTGGTGATACTTCAACAGGATATTCTGTAACAAAGGTGGGATCAATTAATTTAGATTCAACAGTTTCTTCAAAAACTTCAAGCAGCATTCTTCCTTCACCCCAGCTGTCTTCAATTCTAATATTCTTACTTTTTAAAAATGCTTTAAGTTTATCTGAGTCTGTTAAATCATCTTCTGATAAATCATCATTATGTTCTAAAACTAGATTAGACAGCGATGATTGACTAAAGTTATTTAAATTAATTTCAACATCATCCCACTTTAATTTTGAAGGACATTCAGCTGCTTCAGCTGCATTTAAAATAATATCTCTGGTTAAGTCCATTTGATCTTGCATAGTAGCATATGCTTGATACCACTCCATCATTGTAAATTCTGGATTATGTTTTGTTGATAGGCCTTCGTTTCTAAAACTTCTATTGATCTCAAAAACTTTTTCAAAACCTCCGACTAAAAGCCTTTTTAGATAAAGCTCAGGGGCTATTCTTAAATATAAATCTTGGCCTAAGGCATTGTGTTGGGTAACAAATGGTCTTGCGACAGCGCCGCCAGCTAAAGGATGCATCATGGGAGTTTCAACCTCAAGATAACCAACTTTATTCATTTTTTTTCTCATTGAATCAATAATTTTTGTTCGTTTAATAAAAACATCTTTCGTTGCGCTGTTTGTCATTAAATCAAGATATCTTTGTCTGTACCTGGCCTCTATGTCAGTTAATCCCTTAAACTTCTCGGGCATTGGTCTCAATGATTTAGTTATCATTTCTATATCCCAAGCATCTATTGTTAGCTCGTCTTTTTGAGTTCTAAATAAAGTTCCTGAAACACCAACAATATCTCCAAGATCCCATGTCTTAAAATCTTCATAAACGTCATCATCTACATTATTTTTAGTTACGTAGATCTGGATATCACCAGATGAATCTCTTAATGTTGCAAAGCTAGCTTTACCCATTACTCTTTTAAGGACTATACGACCTGCAATAGAGATATTTTTAATATCTTTTTTAGCCAAATCTTCTTTTGAAAACTTCCCGTATTTTTCATGCAAGTTTTTTGAACTATTCTCAGGCTTAAATGAATTTCCATAAGCAGACCCCTTATCCCTAAGCTGATCTAGTTTTTTTCTTCTTTCTTCAAGAATGGCTTTTTCGCCACCTAAATTCTCATTATCCATTTATATTCCTGCTTTTAATGATGATTTCATAAAATCATCTAAATCTCCATTCAAAACTGCTGCAGTATTTCCAGTCTCATGATTCGTTCTTAAGTCCTTTATCCTTGATTGATCCAATACATAAGATCTTATCTGACTTCCCCATCCAATATCAGACTTACTATCTTCAAGAAGCTGTTGTTCTTCGTTCTGTTTTTGTAATTCTAACTCGTAAAGCTTAGATTTTAATTGTTTTAATGCATTTTCTTTATTTTTATGTTGCGACCTATCGCTTTGGGATTGTGCCACAACTCCGGTTGGAATATGAGTTAACCTAACTGCTGAATCTGTTTTATTAACATGCTGCCCCCCAGCACCAGAAGCTCTGTAGGTATCTGTTCTTATATCTGCTTTATTGAGGTTAATTTCAATAGAGTCGTCAACCTCAGGCGATATAAAAACTGAAGCAAAAGATGTATGTCTTCTATTGCCAGAATCAAAAGGAGATTTCCTTACAAGTCTGTGAATACCTGTTTCTGTTCTTAGCCAACCATATGCATAATGGCCTTCAACATAAAGAGATGCTGACTTAATCCCAGCTACCTCTCCATGAGATATTTCAATCATATTTGAATTGAAATCTCGTCTTTCAGCCCATTTTGTGTACATTCTTAAAAGCATCTCTGCCCAATCTTGTGCCTCTGTTCCACCTGATCCAGATTGAATTTCAATAAAAGCAGATGAAGGGTCCATTTTTTTAGTAAACATTCTACTAAATTCAAGCTCCTCGACCATTTTGGAAATTTCAAAAACACCATTTGATATTTCATCAATTGAAGAATCATCATTTTCCTCTATTGAGATATCTAAAAGAACTTGTGAATCTGATACTTTGTCAAAAACTATCTCGTATGAAGCTACTATCTTCTCCAACGAAGTTTTTTCTTTACTTAATTTTTGAGAAAGATCTAAATCAGACCATACTTCCTCTTTTGCAAGCTGATTGTTAATTTCAAGGACTCGTTTTTTTTTAGATTCTATATTGAGTGCATTATCTTTTATATCATTTACTCTATTTTGAAGGTCTTGAAGAGTTAATTTTAATTCTTGGATATCCATGATTTTTATTAATTTTTTTCTTTTATATATTCAAATATTGAATTGTCTTCTGTACTCAATTTTTTTGCTGTTTCTTTTTTATTTAAAACCTCACTCAGTTTTTTTGGAGTATTGTTTATTGATATGCCAGCATTTTTAAGTGCTAATGGAAATTTTGCAGGATGTGCTGTTGATAATATTACAGTTTTACCACTTAATTTATCTCTAAGACTTTTTACTGCATCTGCTGCAACTGCTGTATGGGGATCCATAATATAATTAAAATTCTCATAATAAAATTGCATGCATTTATATGTAGAAATATCATCAGAGCTATAACTCATAAATAAGTTAGATGACTTATTCCACAAATCATCATTAATTTTTATGCTTTTGTTAGGAAATTCTGAATACAGATTGAAACATAAGTCTGAGTCGCGATTAAGATAGAAATCATAAAGCAACCTTTCAAAATTACTTGCAACGCTTATATCCATACTTGGTGATATAGTTTCGTTTACTTGCATCTTTGAGTAATCATTGTTTTTAAAAAATCTATCAAGAATATTATTAGAATTTACAGCTACTACAATCTTTGATAATGGCATGCCCATCTTAGAGGCAGCGTAACACGCAAAGACATTTCCAAAATTTCCAGTAGGTACAGAAAAATTTAATGGTTCTGATAATTTATTTATTTTTAATGAAACATAAAAGTAATAACAGATTTGTCCTATAATTCTTACCCAATTAATAGAATTAACTGCTAATAAATACTGATTATCCTTTAAAAAAGTTCTTTCTTTAAACCCCTTTTTAACAATATCTTGGCAATCATCAAATGTTCCATTAGCTAAAATTGGAAAAACATTTTCCTTATCAACAGTTGTCATTTGTTTTCTCTGAATTTCAGACATATTTCCTTCAGGTATTAATATAAAGCTTTTAATTAAACTAAATTCTTTACAAGCATCTATTGCAGCTGAGCCCGTATCTCCAGAGGTTGCACCAAATACTACAGCAGTTTTATTTTGAGTTTGTAAAGTCTTATTAAAAAAAGCAGCTGCAAGTTGAAGTCCAAAGTCCTTAAAAGCAGATGTTGGTCCATGAAATAATTCTAAGATTGATATAGATTCATCAATTTCAAAGATATTAATTAGATCTTTCTTGTCAAAATCATGCCAAGTCTTATCAAGAAGATTTTCAACTTCAATTTTGCTAAAAGATGAGTCAGTAAACAAAGGAACGATATGTTTGGCAACATCAATAAAATTATCAAAATGTCTTAATTCTTCTATGTCTATCTTTGGCCAATGATTTGGCATAAATAGACCACCATCCTTTGCAAGCCCTTGCATCAGGACCTCTTCAAATGTTTTATCGCTATCTTTGCCTCTAGTACTATGAAAAAGCATTTCTAATCAATTTCTATTCTTATTGATCTTACCTTAAAGACAGAATCAAGATTTAGTATATTTTTAAGTAAATCATCATGCTCTTTTTCAAGAAATAAATCTGTAATAAGTACGATTGGAACCATATTATTTTTTAAGTCTTCTTTCTGAACTATTGACTCAATACCAATCTTTTTTTCAGCAAACATTGAGGTTATTGAAGCCATAACCCCAGGAATGTCTTCAGCTTCAATATAGAAATAATATTGAAAACTTAAACTTAAGAAATCAATTAATTTCTTCTTACTGCTTAAATTTATCTCTTTAGTATTATTGTTTGAATTTGCTAAATGGACTAAATCAGATATCACACCTGATGCGGTTGATTCTTGTCCTGCACCTGAGCCAGCAATATGGAGAGTTCCAAGCAAATCTGTTTCGATTTCTATTCCGTTTCTAACGCTTTTTAAATTTGCTAAATAGGAATCTTCCTTAATAAGAACAGGATGTGCCCTTAATTCAATGTTTTCATTATTTAATTTTGAAACAGCAAGATGTTTAATGGTAAATCCCATATCTTTAGCATATTTAAAATCAATTTTTTCTACTTTAGATATTCCTTCTATATAAAAATCATCTGGAGGCAAGGGTGTTCCATAAGCGAGCGAGGATAATATTCCAATTTTGTGTGCTGCATCCATTCCTTCGATATCAAATGTTGGGTCAGGTTCTGCATATCCTTCTTTTTGAGCTAATTCTAAAGTTGGTTTAAAGTCCGCGCCTTCTTCCATATTAGATAATATAAAATTAGATGTTCCATTAAGCATTCCGGCAATTTTAGTAACTTTGTTTGCAGATAATTCCTCAGTAAGAAGTTTTATTATTGGCGTTCCAGCGCATACCGAAGATTCAAATAGAACTTTAATATCATTAGACCTTGCTTCTTTAAATATTTCATCTCCATGATGAAATAAGACTGCCTTGTTTGCAGTTATGATATGTTTTTTATTCTTTATAGCCTTCAATATTAATTCTCTAGCTACCTCAACTCCCCCTATTAACTCCACAAGAACATCAATATCATGATCTATAACATCAAAAATATCTCTTTCAATCTTGATTTTCCCTGGATCGCATTTTGGATTATCTCTTCTTGCTCCAATAACAACAATTTCAATTTCTAAATTTCCATTGGACTTTATAAATTTATTATTATTTTCAATTGTATTAAACAAGCCTGTAGCAACATTACCCCAACCACATATACCAACTCTTAATTTTTTCATATTAACTCTTTAGTTTATCAAGTAAATCTTTTGGAGAAAAATAACCAGGATATAACTCACCATTGTTAGATATGATAGCTGGGGTTCCAGTAATCCCTAATTTCTGTCCAATTACATAATGTTTTGCTACCGGTTGAGAGTCACAAAAATTTAATCTTAAATTTTTTCCTTTTTTTAAACTAGTTATTGATTCTTTTGGATCTTCTGAGCACCAAGCTCCTACCATTTTTGTAAAAGCTTCTGTTCCAATGCCTGATCTTGGAAAAGCAGCATAATGAATTGAAATACCCAGGTCATTATAATTTTCAATTTCATCATGTAGTTTTCTACAATACCCACAATCCACATCAGTAAATACAGTAACGCTATAAGATTCATTTTTTGATATAAAAGATATTAATTCATCTTTGCTTATATCTTGCATTAATTTCATTCGTCTTTTAGCAACATCATTTGCAGTTAAATTAATAATTTTAGATGATTTGATTTCAAACATATCTCCATATAAAAAATACTTCCCGTCTTTTGAAACATATAGGGGTTTTACATCGCCATAATAAACTTTAAAAATATTAGGGACGTTTGATTCTTCTATTGCTTCAATTTCGGTTCCAGGAGGCAAAATAGTAGATATTCTTTCTTTAATTTCAGCTTCATTTGAAGAAATTGATAAAGAAAGAATAAGAAAACTATTAATTAGCAATCTAAATTTCATTTTATCCTCTTGGGTGATGTTTTTTTAAAACTTCGCCCAGTCTTTGTTTTGCAATGTGAGTATATATTTGAGTGGTAGATAAGTCACTATGGCCAAGAAGTAATTGAACTGATCTTAAATCAGCACCTCTATTTAACAAATGTGTTGCAAATGCATGTCTTAAGGTGTGAGGCGAAATAGATTCTTTTAAATTTGTTCGTATAAGGTATATTTTTATTCTTTTCCAGAAAGCTACTCGGCTTAGTTTAGTTCCTCTATTTGACAAAAAAACTTCCTTTGATGTTGAGTTTTTTCTAACTGCTAAGTAATTATTTATTGCTTCAAGTGCTGATTCTCCAAATGGAATTAATCTTTCTTTTGAACCTTTTCCTATAACCTTTATAACGCATCTTTGTGTATCCATATCAATAATTTTAAGATTAAGTAATTCTGATATCCTCGTTCCTGTTGCATAAAGCAATTCAATCATAGCCTTATCTCTTATTTCTATTTCAATAGTGAGATCTGGGCTTTCCAACAATCTATCTACTTCATCCTCAGACATTGACATTGGAAGATATTTCTCTTGCTTCGGTGTAACAATTTCATTAACCGGTGAACTATTAACTATATTTTTTTTTACTAAATATAAATATAAGGCTTTTAGGGATGAAATTTTTCTATTAACCGATGAGCTTTTTAGATTTGATTTAAATAAAAAAGAAATATATTTATTAATTTGAACTTCATTAAAATTAATATAATTTGATTTCTGAGATTTATTAGACCAATTAAGAAAATTATCTAAATCTCTTTTATAAGATTTAACAGTATTTTGTGATAATCCCTTCTCTATATATAAATAATTAAAGAAGTCCTTAAGATAAGGATCTTCTTTGATTAACTCATGCATTATATTATTCTAAACGTTCTTTAATTCTTGCAGATTTACCGGATCTTTCTCTTAGATAATATAACTTAGATTGTCTAACATCACCTTTTCTTTTTACTTTTATAGAATCAATCATAGGGCTGTGGGTTTGAAAAGTTCTCTCCACACCAATACCACTCGAAATCTTGCGAACAATAAATGATGAATTTAATCCTGCATTTTTAACACCCATAACAACGCCTTCAAATGCTTGAAGTCTTGATCTTTGCCCTTCCTTTACTTTTACGGAAACAATGACAGTGTCTCCTGGCCTAAAATTGGGTAAATCAGTTTTCATTTGTTTTGTTTCAAAGTCTTTAATTATTTGAGACGGGTTCTTTTCATCTAATGAGACTTTTACTTCTTCAGGAGCTTCTTCAGCTGGTGCTTCTTCTTCAGGAGCTTCTTCAGCTGGTGTTTCTTCTTCAGGAGCTTCTTCAGCTGGTGGTGTTTCTTCTTCAGCTGGTGCTTCTTCTTCAGGAGCTTCTTCAGCTGG
>MDTB01139164.1_pt1 | contig 11209 bp, 9 predicted proteins | sample 811161 | NCBI WGS metagenome assembly MDTB01 (sample SAMN05326650, study PRJNA326480) | marine metagenome | isolation source: seawater | place: Mediterranean Sea | collected 2009
TTATTCAGTCGTTCATCAAAATAGATTTAATCCTTCAGTGGTTGCTTTAAAAAATGCTATGCAATCGGGCAGATTTAAAAAACTTATTCTTTCGTCTATTAGGCTTAAGTGGGGCAGATTTCAAGAATATTACGAAGATGGATGGCACGGAACATGGAAAATGGATGGAGGAGTAATAAGTCAACAAGCAATTCATCACATAGATGCGCTGCAATGGATATGCGGACCAATAAAAAGATTAGTCTCAAAACAAAGTAACGCAATGAATAATCTTGAAGCTGAAGATACTTCTATAGTCTTGCTTGAATTTCAAAATGGTTCTTTAGGAACAATAGAGGCAACAACTGCTTCAAGAATAGGAGATATTGAAGCTTCAATATCAGTGCTTGGAGAAGGAGGTTTTGCTGAAATAGGAGGAATAGCTTTGAATAAAGTACTTAAGTGGGAGTTTAAAGAAAATGTCAATCAAGATAAAAAGATTTCTGAAAAAGCATCTGAAGAAGTTTCTTCTGGGTATGGTAATTCGCATCCGAGAATATTAAAGGAAATTTTAGACAATCTATATAATGGATTGTCGCATACACCTGTAAGTGGGACAGAAGCATTAGAAGCGGTTAAAATTGTTCAGGCTATATATGCAAGTGAAGAGAAAAAAAATTGGGTTGAATTAGAAGAAAATCCAATTTCATCGAAATTAGGCAATTGAATGGTAGAAAATAAGTTTCCAGGAAAAGATGTTACTGAGGAAGATATTAAGACTAAATTTCCTTTGGTAGCAAAAAATGATGAAAAACATCTTTCATCCTTTTCAATAAGTGGCATAGAATTTGGAACGAAACACATTCCTATTTTTGCAGGACCTAATACAGTAGAAGATGAAAAAATGATTGTTGATACTGCGATTAGTATTAAAAAATCTGGTGCAAGCTTCTTAAGAGGAGGAGCTTTCAAACCATTAACCTTCCCTTATAGGGGTCCAAAATTTTTTGAATTAAGAGAAGAGGGCTTAGAGTTATTAAAAATAGCTAAACAAGAAGCAAATATTCCTATCATAACCGAACTGATGCATACCGAAAAAATTGATGCAGTAGCAGAAGTTGCAGATATTATCCAAATTGGAAGTAGAAATATGCAAAATTATCCTCTTCTAGAAGAAGCTGCCAAATCAAAGATACCTATCATGTTAAAAAGACATTTTGGATGCTCACTAAGAGATTGGTTAGGAGCAGCTGAATACCTTTTATTTAATGGAAATGAAAAAGTAATTTTGTGTGAAAGGGGAGTTTCCGTTCCTCATACACATAGAGCAACTTCAAGATTTCTTCTAGATCTTCAAGTAGTGCCTGCAGCTAAAGAAATATCTCATTTGCCAATAGTAACAGATCCGTCACATGCAACTTTTTGGAGAAAATGGGTAGAACCTATGTCGTTGGCTTCTATAGCTGCAGGAGCGGATGGAATTATGCTCGAAGTTCACCCTGACCCAGAAAATGCCGCAGTAGATCCTCTTCAGCCTATAAATTTTTCCAAATTTGATGATCTAATGCTTTCAATGGATAAGGTAGCAAAATCAATTGATAGAGATGTTCTATAAACACAAACATGAAAGAAAACTATTTAAGTCATCTATCTCAAATTGTAGACAATAAGTTGCCAACAGGTTTAGCTAGAAGAGATTTTTTTACAGCTATTATAGGAACTAAACCCTCAAAAGGTGCTAGATCGCCTTCTTTATGGAATAGATGTTACAAAGAATTAAATCTAAATGCTGAAATGATTGCTTTAGATGTTAAATTGAGTCGGCTTGATAAGGTTATGCAAATTCTTAGTAAAATCGAGGCTTTTCAGGGAGGATCGTGTGCAGTGCCTCACAAAACTAAAATCTTAAAATTTATGGACTTTATTGACTCAGAGGCAGAGCTATCCGAAGCAACAAATTGTTTCTTTAAAAATAACTCTTTTAAATTCGAGGCTACAAATACCGACGGGCAGGGAGCTATAAAATCTTTGGAAAATCTTTTAAACAAAAAATATTTGCCAGATTCAAAAGTTCTCCTTATTGGTTTGGGAGGAGCTGGAAAAGCAGTAGCTTCAAGTATAGCTTTAAAGCAAAGCAATAAAGGACACCTTTATATATCAAACAGAAATAAAAAGTCTTTGGAAGATGTTTTTAGAAAATTAAAAAAGGTTTCAAATATTTCAAAGATTAAGTTTCCTCCTGAAAAAGATTTTCTTAATAAAGTAAATATCATTATCAATGCAACCTCAATTGGATATCAAGAAAATTTGAATCTTCTAAATTATAATCCTATCGGGTTGATTGATAATTCGAAAATGAAAAATTTTAATCAATCTTTATTTAATAATCATCAAGATAGCTTAGATAAAATGCTTTGTTTAAAAGAAAAAAAAATATTTTTTGACGTAATATACCAGCCTTTAAAATCTAATTTTTTAGCTACTGCTGAACTAAATGGACATGTAATTCTAGGAGGTTTAGAAATGAATAAGTTCCAAGCAGCTTTAGGATTTAAAAAAGTTAATCAAAAATATATTTCAAAAAAAATTAGTACAAAAAAAATTTTAAGCATAATGAGTAAGAATGATTAAAAATAAAGCTTCTTTGATAATCAGAACAAAAAATGAAGAAAGATGGATTAAACCTTGTTTAGATAAAATCTTTCAGCAAGATTATAAAAATCATGAAGTTATAATTGTAGATAACAAAAGTACAGATAATACTCTTAAGATTGTTAAAGATTTTAATGTAAAAATAGTTAATTTTGATGAAGAATTCTTTCCTGGAAAAGCTCTAAATAAGGGAATAAGAAACTCTAATGGGGAATACATAGTTTGTCTATCCGGGCATTGCATACCTAAAGAAAATAACTGGTTGAGTAAGTTAGTATCAAATCTTAAAGATAAGAAAGTAGCTGGAGTTTATGGCAGGCAAGAGCCTCTTCCTTACTCAAGTGATTCTAATAAAAGAGATCTATGGACAGTATTTGGATTAGATAAAAAAATTCAAAAAAAAGATACTTTTTTCCACAATGCTAACAGCATCTTAAGAAGAAAAGTTTGGAATAAATTTCCTTTCGACGAAGATATTTCTAATATTGAAGATCGTATTTGGGGAAAAGAAGTAATAAATGATGGTTTTAAAATAATCTATGAACCAGCTGCGAGTGTCTATCATTTTCATGGAATTCATCAAGACAGCAATCCAATTAGGCTTAAAAATGTTGTTAAAATTGTAGAGTCTTTGGATTTAATAAACGAAAAGAAGAGTCTTTCGTCAAATAAGAATCAAACCGTTGCAATAATTCCATTTAAAGGCAAGGAGAATCTAATTAAAGATTTTTCTTTTTTAAGAAAAACTATTTTAGATGCAAAATCTTCAAAATTAATTTCTAAAGTTGTTGTTTCATGCGACGATGAAGAAACTGTAAACATTTCAAAAAAATATGGAGCCGATTTTTCTTTTTTAAGATCTAAACATCTGTCATCTGCATTTTTGGGTGTGAATTCGGTTTTAAAAGAGGCTTTAAATTTTGTTGATCCTTTAGGGAAAAAATATGGAAAAGTAGTATTTTTATCCTCAACATATCCTTTTAGAAATATAAAAACTCTGGATCAAATGATAAGAGAATTTGACAAACAAAAGGTGGACTCACTCATACCTGCAATCAAAGAAACAAACAGCATTCTTCAACAAAATGATGATTCTGAATTTGAGTTCTTAGATGAAGGTTTTATTCCTAAACATATTAAAAAACCATTATTCAAAGCAAAAAATGGATTTGGACTGGTTACTAGGCCCCAATTTGTTTCTGAAGACAAGGTGGTAGGCTCAAATTTTCAAGTATATGAGATAGAAAATTTCTTAGAAGCTCAAGAAATATCAGATCAAACCACGTTAGATATTTTTAAAGATAGGTTAGGTTAGTTTGAAAAATCTTGTAATTATCCCGGCAAGGGGCGGCTCCTCTAGATTGAAGAATAAAAATATTTTACCATTAGGAGAAATTCCATTAATAGCCCATTCTATAAAAACATCTTTGAAAATTAAAAATTCAAAAGTTCTTGTTTCTTCAGACGATGATGAAATTTTAGATATATCGAAAGAATATGGAGCTGAAATAATACTTAAGAGACCTAAAGATATATCTTTAAATCATTCGCCTTCTATCTTAGTAATTACTCATGCGCTGGATTGGCTAAGGTCAAATACCAAATTTGATGAACCAAAAGTAATCATTTTTAAACCTCCTACCAATCCTTTTATTACTTCAACTTCAATTAATAATATGATTGATCTTTTAGAAAAAGAAAAAGACTTATCTTCTATTGTAACAATGACAAAAAGTATTTCTCACCCCTTTAAATATGTCGCTATAGACGAAAATGGAAAGATTAATAATGAAATAGTTAAAATCAATAATTTATCTATAAATGATTTTGAAATGAGCCAAGATTGGCCTATGTGTTTTGAAGGGTCTCCAGCATGCAGAATATCCAAAATATCATATTTTAAAGAAATTTCCATTGATACTAAAAAGCCACCTAAAACGTATAATATACTTTCCGCAAAAGGATATTTAGTATCTAATAAAGAAGCTCTTGATATTGATTCAAAAGAAGACTTTGAAAGAGCAAAACTAGAGTTAAAAAATTGAATAACAAAGAATACATAAAAGAGTTTTTTGAAAATTTTACTTTTTTTGAAGTAAATGGCTCAACTGATACTCAAATATGGTTTGATAAAATTCACGAAGAGCTTAAAAAATGTAAAAACGAAAACAAAAAATTAATTTTTATTGGAAATGGGGCTTCGGCTTCGATGTCTAGTCATTACACGTTAGATTTTTGGAAAAATGGCTCAATAAGGGCTATAAACTTTAATGATCACGCCTCTCTTACTGCTATAGGTAATGATATTAATTATGATGAGGTGTTCAGCCACCCGCTTAAAAGATTTGGAGAAAAAGGTGATATTTTGATTTCAATAAGTTCTTCAGGAAACTCACCAAATATTATAAAAGCTTTGGAGACTTCAAAAGAGATGAAGCTAACAAATATCACCTTTTCAGGAATGAAACCAGATAATAAACTTAGAAATTTAGGAGATTACAATATCTATTATCCTGGAAATACTTATGGATTTACTGAATCCGCTCATCATCTTCTCATTCATTGTATTTTGGATAGATTTCTAGACGAACTAAAATAACTTGTGTCAAAAATTCTCTCTTTAAAGCAAGCAGTTTCTCTTACAAAAGATTTTAAATTAAAAGGAAAAAAAGTTTGTCACTGTCATGGTTGTTTTGATTTAGTTCATTTTGGACATCTAAAATATTTTGAAGCTTCAAAAGCATTTGGAGATGTATTAATAGTTTCAATCACTCCCGATAGGTTTATTAAAAAAGGACCAGGTAGGCCAGCATTTGATGAAAAAAAACGTTTAAATTTTTTAGCTGAATTGGAAGTCGTTGACTATGTTTTTCTTAATAACGAGGCTGATGCGGTTAGTTTACTGAAACTTTTAAAACCAAATTTTACATTCAGAGGAAAAGAATACGAAGATTTTAAAAAAGATATAACTGGGAAAATAGCCCTCGAAGCTGAAGCAATTGAGTCAGTTGGAGGTTCTCTTAAAATCATAGACGAAGAAAGATTTAGTTCAACTAATTTATTGAATAATGGATCCTTTAATTTTTTAAAACCTGAACAAGAAAAGTTTATTAATTTAATTAGAAAAAAAGAGATCCCTCAAAAAACTTTATCTTTTCTTGAAAGTGTTAGTAATAAGAAAGTTCTGAATATTGGAGAAATCATCATTGATGAATATATTTATACCTCCGTTAGAGGAACTGTAACAAAACATCCTATAATATCTGCCTCTTTTCTTGGCGAAAAAATTATGACTGGTGGAGTCTTGGCCACAGTAAGGCATTTAGACTCAATGATTAATAATACTTTTTTACTTACTACTTACGGAGAAGCAAACAAAAATTATCTTCCTCTTATAAAAGACTCTATTCCTTCCAAAACAAAATCGAAAATATTTGAAAATAAAAAAGACTTTACAGTAGTCAAAAGAAGATTTATCTCTTCTTCTGGATATCCCAATCCTTTATCAGATAAACTTGATTCTCAACTAACAGGAAACTCTCAAAATAGACTATTTGAAATAGGCTACATCCCTTCAAATTTTATCGACAGTAGTTCGGAGAAAAAGTTACTAAAGTTTCTGGATGAAAAATTGAGCGAATTTGATCTTTCAATCGTTTCTGATTTTGGTCACGGACTTATGACTTCGAAAGTTATAAATAAAATAGCAAAATCAAAAAAGTTATCTATAAATGCTCAAACAAATTCGACAAATTTTGGATTTAACTTATTTAATAAATACTCCAAATCCAATTTTATTTGTCTAGACGAATTAGAGGCGCGCCTGCCATTTGGAGAAAGAATTGCTTCTTTAGATGCTATTGCAAAAAGAATATTAAAAAAATATGCGAGAGCTTCTTTAATGATTTCAAGAGGAAAAAATGGTCTAGTATTTTATCAAGATGGAAAAGTCTATAGAGCTCCAGCCTTAGCTTCCAAAGTAATTGACCCAGTTGGAGCAGGGGACGCCTTATATATGGGCGCTTCTTTAGCAGCTATTTTTCAAAAAGATCCTTTAGTTACGGTATTATTGTCATCAATAATGGGTATGTTAGGGACATCTATTGAAGGAAATGAGCGGGGCATATCTAGAAATGAAATCATAAGATCTATTAAAGGATTAATATAAAGAAAACTGGGTAAAAGATGTCTTTTGAAGAAAATGAAAAAAAAATAATCCAAAAATCTTTAGATGTTTATCAAGAGTTAAAGCGAAATCATCAAGAAGGTAATTGGTCTGCTTCTCCAGTAGAAGAAAAAAATTTTGATTTAAGAGATTTTTTACTCCAAAAAAAAGGAGTCTTAGAAAAGTTTCGAAGGACGTATCTTGTCGCAGGAAGACATAGTTTCCCAGATAGCCCAAGAGGTGGGTTTTACATTGAGTGGGGGTCTCCAGGAGACATTCCTTTACAGCTAAGAATACACGGAAAAATTAAAATTTTTTGGATGATAATAAAGCTATTATTTTTTAAAAAATTTAAATTAAGCCTAAAGAAATTAGAAGATAATAAAATAGGAAAACCTGTTCCGCAAAACTTTTTTGGATTATCAATTACCGAAGCTCAGATTAGACACTATTATTATAGAGAGGAAATTAATACACATTTGGGTTCTAAATTTGACTCAATTTTAGAGATAGGAGGAGGCTTTGGAGGTCTTGCAGGAGAGCTTCTGTCAACAATGAATATAAATAAATATTATTTTGTGGATTTATTTGATGCCCTTCCTTTAGCTTATTTTTATCTGACTCAAAAGTTACCTGAAGATGAAATACAAATTATTTCTCGCGAAGATCATGAAATTAACCCAAATGCTAAGATAGTAATTCTTCCTCCAAATCTAATACATAAGATTTCAAAAAAGATTTCACTCTTTATAAACACAATGAGCTTTCAGCATATGAATTTGGAAAGTATAGATTTTTACCTAAAGGAAGTAGCTAGACTGGATTCTGAAAATTTATTTCTAAATAATAGGGATTGGATCAGAGACCCATCAGATATAAAGATATCAAATTATCCCATACCGAAAAAATATAAAAAAATTATTGATAAGCAATGGCTATACGGAAAACACAGAATAAATATTTTTAAATCAATAAATGAATCCTAAAGAACTTATTTTATTCTGAGTGGTAGAAACTATTGAATTGTAATCAATTAATTTAGTGACAATATGATGGATAGTATCGAGAAACAGGTCTGCCTAGCTGGCAAAAATGAGATTGCAGTTTACGGCTTGAGCCTTCTTTTAAAACATCTCAATAAAGAAAATTTGTTTGTCATATGTAATGAAACTGATGACGGTTTTGATAGTTGGCAACCGTCACTTTTAAAAGCCGCCAAAGATAATGACGTTTCCTTGATTTCTATTGAAGATTGCTATGATATTGATGGATTAATTTTTTTGTCTTTAGAGTTTGATAAAATCATATCGCCAGATAAATTTTTAAATGCAAGCTTGTTTAATATTCATTTTTCTAATTTGCCTGCATATAAAGGAATGTATACATCTGCTTTACCATTACTAAATGATGAAAAAGAGTCAGGAGTAACTCTTCATTACATTGATTCTGGAATTGATACCGGAGATATTATTGACCAGTTAATATTTCCAATTGATAGATCAGATACAGCAAAAAATTTATATGAAAAGTATCTTTCCAACTCAAAAAAATTGCTTGATAAAAATCTTTTTAAATTACTAAAGGGAGAATTGGTTTCTCATTCTCAAAGTGCAATTGGATCCACATATTTTTCAAAAAAATCTATAGATTATAAAAATTTACAGGTGGATCTTTTATGTTGTGCAAATCAAATTTTCAATCAAATAAGAGCATTTACTTTTCCCGAATATCAAGTGCCACTAGTACATGGATATTTTGTAAATTCTGCAAAAGTATTAGATAGCAAATCATCATTAAAATCTGGAACACTACTTAGAGTAAGTGATTTAGAAATTTGTATCTCAACTATGGACTATGACTTAATTTTATATCGCGATATGAATGCAGAATTATTTCTTGCTGCATCTGAAAATGACAAACTAAAAATTTTATCTTGCTTGGCTAATGGCGCAGATATAAATTTAAGAAATGGGAAAGGTTGGACACCATTAATTGTAGCCTCATTTAACGGTGCTGTAGAAGCGATGATAACACTCATCGAGAATGGCGCTGACATAAATATGCCTAACTTCAAAGGTACTACTCCACTTATGTACGCCATGAAAAACTTCGAAAACACAAATCAAAGATTAGGTTTTGATTTTCTCCTAGAAAATGGCGCAAATAAGAAATTACGTGATGGACATAACTTATCAATTGAAGATTATGCAAGACTCAGAAAAGTATTTGGATTATTGAGTTAACTGTCTAATTCTAGCTTTGAAAGTATAATCATTGATTTCGGTGATTATTTAAATACAAAACTTACATAAGTATAAAGTAAACATTTAATACTCTTACCGCGCTTTATATTGATAGCTTAAAATATTAATCTTAGTTACTTATAAGTGAAAGTGAGACTATAATTTGAAAATTACACAAAAGTAAGAATCTTCTAGTACAAATTCAATACGATTTTTTTTCAAATATTCTTTTGACTTTGTATTTCAGCCCTAATCCAAAAACTTTTTTAGGCTGCATATTTCTCAAGAACATCTTCATCAAACTAAAAAAAGAGTTTCCGTGAATCTTATTTGGGTTAATAAGATAACAATCAATATTATCTATATCAAGAACTCCAGAGTCTTTTAAGGCTTTTAGGGCAGCAATTCTATGCAAGCCGTCATTTACAAGAATAGAAGTATCAATGGCGTAGCAGGTCATCATATTCTCGTTTTGCATGTTCCTACCTTCATGATTAAATTCGTCGCCATTTTTGTACTGATGTATAGCAGAACCTTGATTAGACAAATAAGAGTCAATGCTCGGTTTTAAATTAAATTGCCCTTCTTTGAGGTTATTAATAAGTTGTAAATATCTTTTTGCTTGAGCCATGGGGTTCTTATAGATTGTATGCATCGATCCATCCCTAGGGCAATCTTCAAAACCCTTTGATAACAATTTAAAGTAAGGCGATGCTTTTATCTCTTGTTCTTCAAGTTTGTAATTATTTTCAATATAAAGTCGCGCAAAAAGATATCTATTTTCAAGTGGAATAAATTTATTATTTTCGAATCCATATTCATTTTTATAAGTTTTTTTGTATAAAGTTGAAAAAAAGAGGTCTTCTATGTTGAATCCGAAAATACCATCTTTTCCACTTTTTCTTTTTTCTTCTTCTACATATTTATTTTCTTTTTCACCTATTACAGTTGTCAAAAAAGGATTATCTAATAAATCTGCGTCTTTTGAGTTTAACCAAAATTTTGTATTTTTCGTATCACCTTCAACTAAGGAGGGAACTGCGCGGTTGTTGAAGCCGACTCTTTTTACTCTGTCAGTTTCATAAACCATTTCCTCTAAACCTTCTAAGCTCTTGGAGACGGTTTCAACAAATTCTTTAGCTTCATCCACGGTAAATTCTAATCTAATATTTTTATAATGTATGTGGACATAGTCAGTCCATTGTTGCAATTCCACTCTTATCTCATCTGATGTGGTGAAACCATTTAGCAAAGAAGGGCTGTTAGGAACTTTATCTAAGAAAAGAAACTGATTTTCACCTGGTGTTTTCTCTTTCATCCCAGTAAATATCCATTTTATAAAGCCAAAGACAAATCCTAAGGACATGATTTTGTATTCGTTTTTATCCAACTCTATTCTTAAATTCCTGAGGTGGATATGAAAATTTTCTGTTCTTTCAATTGTGAAATGATCAGAATACATCTTTGAGGAGGGTATTGTTTTTTTTTCTGAATATATTTTATTAATTATTCCCATTAGAATTTTAAAATTGAAAATAGTCTTAAGTAATCACTAGAGAATACAAATTAGTTATACATTATAGTTTTTATGTTGAGTAGAGGATAGATACATTAATTAAATAAAAAAATTTTTTATTTGAATTAAATAAATTAATAAAATTATTTACTGGAAAATGAAATAAGGATAAGAATTTTTTGTTTAAAATACAATAATTCATTTTTATAAAATTGTATAATTCTCATAGAAAAAATCTTTTATAACGTAATTAATTTTATGGATATATGTATAAGATTTAAGAAAAAAGATTTTTTTAGATAAGTAATAAACAATAAAATAACTAAAAAATTCTATTTCAGAGGTCATCATTTATATATAGTAGAGTCTCTAAAACAAATAAGTAATGAGTAATTTTAACCGAACACAAGAATATTTGGCTAATTTCAGCCGAGAAAAGGTACTTAAGAAATTGGTTAATAATGATGCCCCAGTAATTATTGATATCGGTGCAAATATGGGACAGTCGATTAAAGAATTTTTTGATTACTGGCCTAATAGCAGCGTTTTTGCTTTTGAGCCGCAAAGAGAATGTGTGGAGCACTTAAACAAATTGAAGGAAAATCTTAAAGGAATGAATTTAGAAATCGTTGAATCTGCTATTGGATCGGAGAA
>MDTB01093925.1_pt1 | contig 11208 bp, 1 predicted proteins | sample 811161 | NCBI WGS metagenome assembly MDTB01 (sample SAMN05326650, study PRJNA326480) | marine metagenome | isolation source: seawater | place: Mediterranean Sea | collected 2009
AAAAATTGTTTTTTTGTGTCGAGCACCCAGCCCTGGGCCAGCTGTCCATGCTATGTGGTGTTAAATTCTGGTATATCACAAACCAACATATTTATTATTCACACACATCAATAAAAATGCATCATCTTCTCCCATCATCACTGGTGGGTGGCTGCTGCTTCTTCTTCTATATTTGCAAAGTGGGGCATTGACTATACATTGATACGGGGGAGAGATCCAAGTTGGAAAATGAATAAATGGAATGGATATAAATAAATACGAACTAAGAATGGAAACATATACATACATACATACATATATATATATGTGATATAGTTTGAGAAGATACCTGACGTCATATCTAGAGAGAGAATAAAAAAAGTTATATTCGTGTGTGTGTGTATATATATATATATATATTGGAGAAACAAATACTCCAATTCAAATCAATTATATCATATTATCAGATATCTATCTATCTATCCATCGAAAAACAGATAGAACTAACTATATATTACGTGCTATATATAATCATCTGTATATATAAATATATATACATATACATTTTTGTAGACTTTGAAAATATAGTCTAAATATACGTATAGATATTGTTGAAAAATATCATACATATTGATATATATATATATATATATATACCCAAAATTATCACCAAAAACCACAAAATGTCAAATAACGAAGTAGATCAAGCTACAACAACAACAACTACTACTACTAGTAGTAGTACCATTAATGATAACAATAATAATAACAGCAGCACCAGCAATGACGATAATACGGCCACTACAACCAATGACATCATCAACCCATCAACTAAAAACAAAAGGTCAGAACAGGAAGCGAAAGAAAAGTCTTTTCAAAATATGAAAAAAAGAGTATTAGCAGCATCTGGTAATACCTGTAATTTAGAAACTTTAGGATGGCGTTCTGATATAATTATACGACAAAAAGGTAATAGTGCAGGTACACGCGATGTTACCTACGTCGAACCAAATAACAAGAAACGATTTCGCAATTTAACAAATATATTGATTGCACTAGGAGTGAAAGTTGATGAAAGTCTAAGTCGTGAAAAGCAATACAAAACGTTTAAATCTGATTTCAATCCATCCTTAGCAAGATATAGGTTACCGATGGTCTTGAAAGAGTTACCTACTTTATTTAATAAAAAGATCATTATAACAACATTGGGGAAAATGGTAGTGGAAAGTGGTGATACCAAACCAAAATACCATAATGCAGATACTGTTTTTCCGATAGGTTACAAATCCACATGTTTATTTGATAATTATGAAAATCCTGAAAGTGATGAACATATTTTGTACATCAATGAAATTATTCAATCAAATGATGATTCCGGACCCGTTTTTCGTGTTAGTGTTCTTGATCAAAGTGAGAATCCAAAAACAGTTGCAATCGGTAAATCTCCAACATCTGTATGGTCGAAAATTTTCAATATGGTTCAACGTGGTGGAATAAATAATGACAAAACTAATGATCCAAATTTTGTTCCAAAATATCTTTTAAAAGAAGACGAAGACAATTTAGGGGATGTAATTGGCGATATTTTTTTCGGTTTAACCAATCCAGTAATTGTTGAAGCTATGGATGGTACGTTTGATGTTTTAAAATGCCAATCATATGTCTTTCTACAACGACGTGTTGGCAAATATGTATTATATGAAAGAAAGTACGATGCGAAAATTAAAAATATAAGTACTAGGCTGGAGCGAAGTAGGAAAAAATCACATGATAAATGGAAGAAAATCCAATCCAAACTTCTAAGGGAGAAAAAACGAGAGGAAAAACAAAAAGAAATAAAAGAGGAAAAAGAAAGAAAACGGTTGCAACGAGAGAAGGAGCAAGCTTTTAAAAAAGAAGCAAAACGACTTGAACAAGAAAAGAAAATGGAAAGAAAACGTATACAGCAGGAAGAAAAGGCACTACGCCTAGAAACAATGAAATTGATGAAAGAACAGAAAAAAAAACAAGGTGGAAATAAGCGTAAAATTGCATATCAATCTGATACTACAGGGACAATGATGATGGAAAGCAATAATAAAAGAAGCAAAATGATGATGATGATGTTAAATAACAACAACAACAACAATGGTAATGGATCTTCTTCTTCTTCAAGTGCATTGAAGGGGTTACAACCAATTGAATCTAATCTAAATCAAGTGGAAAAAAATTTGTTATTGGAGCAACAACGAAAAAAGAATTTAATGATGTTAATGAATTTTACTGGTAGAAAAGTAAATCGAAAAATCTTGCAACAAGAAACTGCAGATTTTGCTAAAATTTTGAAGAAGAAAATAAAGACTAAATCAATTAATGCTAAAGTAGCAAAAGAATCTGCAATAGAATCTGCAAAAGCAAACCATCTAGTTGAAGAACGTCAAAAACATGAAAATGAAATTGAAAGGTTAAAATTAATGTTTATGCAGGAACGACTTAGATTGATAAGGATCAATAAAGGATTAAAACGATCAATAACATTAGCAGAGTCGGAGCATAGAAGTAGATTGTTTGAGATCAAAAAGGCAGCCGATGTAAAGATAGAGGCAGCGAAAGCGGCGAGGGAAGAGGAGGAAAATACAAATTGGAAAGATTATTCAATTTCTTATCCTGACGAGGGTATCAAAGAATTTAATGTTGATGAAAGGACGCTTCTGGAAACAAATATTGCTGAACCATATCCATATCCAAAAACATCAATTACGAAATTGGCCGGCGAAAGTCAAAATCATTTGTTAGTATCATGGTCATTTATGTCACAATTTGGCGATATAATGGGCTTCTTTCCACGAAAAAAAAAAATAGTAGAATCGGATAGTGAGGAAGAGAACGAAGAAGAGGGAAAAGGAGGGGGTAAAGGACCGGAAGATGTAGTCAATGTACAACAAGCAAATAATGATAACAATAACGATAATAATAATAATAATAGCAGTAGCAACAACGATAATAATAGCAATAGCAATAATAGTGATGAGATATCACGAGCAGGCTTAAGAACAAGCAGTAGAAATAGAAAGCAAAGAATATTAGGAGAAAATGGAAAACCAAACACACCACGATCCAAGAAACGTAATAAAAAATCCAATAAAAATCGGCGACAATCAAGTCTGGAAAGCGTTGATAATAACAATGACAACAACAACAACAACGACGACAATAATAATAATAACAATGAAGAAGGGAAAGAAAAAAAGGAAAACGAAAGTGATGAGGAGATTGAGGAATTTCCGTTTGAGAACGAGGAAGAAATGGAGGAAGCGCTTGATACAAGTGATAGTGACTATGATACATCAGCCGATGAAGAGGATGCTGATAATGATATTCATCCACCCGATGGATTTCTATCAAAGAGAGGGGAATTTAAAGAAAATGTAAGTCTTGAAAAATTAAATATGCTCTTGCAAGATCCAAAAAATGCGCCATTAGAAGATCGAGCCTGGTTAGATGCTGTGCATACCAGACTTTTACGCGCTCTCTTACAAGTTGTAAGTGATTCAGCGCAATATGAAGATGAGGAAGATACAGCAGAAAATTTTGGTGTTATGCGCAGAAATGTTAATGTATTGACATGGCCTGAAATTTTTCGTCAGTATTTGTATTTAATTATTGTAAGCACTCGACCATATAGAAACACAGCGTCAAAAGAAAGGTTTTTTCAATTAGACAAAGGTGTTAAAGAAGCATTTGATAATTGCCCAGGTAAGCCCGCTCCTGCTGCAGAATTGTCAAGATTTTCCAGCGTTATCAATAAAAAAGTCGTAGAAATGGATGATTTAGTGATGAAAGTTTTACAAAAATCCCTTGAAAGTTCTATCAGTAACTCCGGTATGTTGTTAGATGAGGAAGAAGAGGAAGACGAAATCGAAGAAGAGGAAGAGGAGGAAGAAGAGGAAGAGGAAGAGGCTATCTCTCCTACAGGATCTGTAAGAATGCTATCGTCTTGCGGGGAAGGTTTAGGCTGGTATTATGAGCACAAGGACCATCAAATGTTTGGCCCTGAAGAAAATTGCATTGATTTTACAAAGGTTTCATATGGTTGGGCTAAACTAATTTTAGGATTGCCTGATATTGTTACGCATAAAACTATCCTGTCAAAACTGAAATCAACAATAACGTATTTAGTCCAAGAAAGGTCTGGCAAGCGTTCCAAGGGCAGTATAAGCGCCGCGCTGAACGAATATGCCCAATTTCGCCTACGCTCAGCAATAAATGTAATTGATCAAAATGATCCACATTCTTGGGAAATTGCAAAGCGTTTAGCAACAGACATGGTGTATAATATCATGTATAGGATTTCGTTTCATGATGAAGGTGAAACCCGATGGACAATGGACGATGATGAATATACTCTTGATACAGCGGAAACGTCTCAAATTGCATACCATCGGCGTTGCCTTATGAAATTAAGCGAAACGTCACGTTTGTGTTATGCCGTCCTAATGTCAACATTTGAAACAGTGCGGAAGTATTACGTTGACGAAGTGAATTTAATGGGATTTTGCCATCCAGTTGATGATAGAGATTATCGAAAATACATTAAAACACCAATTGATTTGCGTGTCGTTTATGATAAAATTATGGTATCTGCATATGATACCGAACGAGCATTTTTAAGCGATGTGCAAACCGTATGGTCTAATTGTTTAACGTATTGCCAAGGTCGTTACGATAATGTCGTTGTGGAAATGCAAACGCTTTCTAAAATCTTCGAAGGAGAATATGAAAAAGTGTTCAATAATGACGGTAGCAGCAGTAAAAATACAAAATCTAAAGCACCATATGATGAATGGTTTGGATTTCCGCCATGGGTTAGAAGTTTTGAAAATGGTTTATGTTGGGTTTGTAATTGTGCGGCGTCAAAAAGTAATCCTGTAATTATATGTGAAGAATGCGATGGAGAATTTCATTTACATTGTGTAAAGCCAAGATTGAAGAAAGTGCCAAAAAATGATTTTATATGTGTTTACAGTAAAAAGAATGATGCATATACATCATTAGCAAAACGATCAAAACTACCAACGAAGAAAGTCAACTTAAGCGATGATATGCAAGAAGAAGCAGCTAGGTCACAGAGGTATATCGGCAAGCAAATCACAAGAAATATTGCAGGTATGCCAGAGCCATTGATGGGTAGAATTGATTCTCTCGAGCAAAATGGGTTGTATAACTTAATTTATGAGCCAACCAATGCGATAGAACAAGTCTCATGGGAGGAGTTATATGTCATTTTAAAGCAAATGGAAGAGGATGTAAACGGAAGGTATATCGCCATGGAGGATAGAAAAGATAAAGATAGGCCACCGGTGGAAGAGGAAGAAGATGCGGAGGACATCGCGGATGATAGTGGGATCGAAATGGAGCTTGAAGAAGTTATTGAAACGTCTACTACTACTACGACGACTACTACTACTACGACGGCAACTGCCGCTAATGGTGTTGAGAAAAAATTCACACATGTTGGTAGACCTATTATGCTTGCAAATGGGGCACTTGCTGTCGTTCTCAAGAAAAAAGGGAATCAGGTTATTGTACTAGGCAAAGATCAATTAGAAATTACTGTATCAATGGGAAACTTCCAAGAAGCGTTAAAAAAGGTTGATGATATACAATCCCCATTTCTATTTAGAGGCACACCTGCTGACGCACCAAAAACTAATAATGTGGATGCCGATAATTTCATGGAAAGTGAGGAACTTAAACCTAAACTATCCGGCCACTTGTGTTTTGCACGCCATACAAAAACTGCTCCTATGTGGCCTGGTGAACTGTTGAAGCAACCACAAAAACCAAAAAAGCCTAAACGAAGCAGTAGGAATAGGAAAAAAGAAGAAGACGCAGAAGAAGAAGAGGAGGAGGAGGAGGATTATGTTGAGATAATGCTTTATGGTTATAATGGGAAGGTTGTGAAGCTAGGTAATAATTCCATGTATGTAAGAAAACTTAGACAGGATGAGAGATTTACCGCTGAAGATGTCTACTCAACCATAGATCAAATAATGGCAACACACAACTATCGACTTACCAGTGAAAAATATACGAGGTTATACTTGGCAAAGAGACAATGGCTAAGGCGATATGCTGAGCTAAAAGGGACGCCTGATGGGTATGAATATAATGCTGAAGGGGATGATTTGGAAGCAAGTGATAGGGATGTAGTAAGGAAAATACAAGAATCCAAGAAAAGAAAGTCGAAATCGAATAATTCAGATTTAAATGCAGTTAGATTAGAGCCTGGTAACGATGGATATGTAGGTGATCGTACAACTCAATGGTGTTATAAAATTGCCGCGCGATTATCGCAAAATAATTATGATGACTTGACACCACTTGAAAGGTTCGAAATGTTACGATTTTTATGCGACGAAGCATTAGCTTTGTCAGAGGTTCAAAGTACTATTGAAAACCGCGAAGAGAGGCTTAAGCAATTTTCACGACGACTTGCGTTTCGCGGCCCAAAACAACGCAGCATCAATGTGAATAAAGCAGCAGGTAAAAAAGTGTTTGAGTATATTCGGGATCGTAGGCAGGAAGCGGCGAAGCAAGAAGCCGACAAGAAAGCAAAAGAAGAGGCGGAGAAAGCTAAAGTAGCGACAGAAGGGGCAATGGTGGCAGCGAGTGAAACAGGGGCAGCAAAAATTGAGCCAGCTATATCGAAATCGGAGAATGATGTAAAAGCAATTGAAACGCCGATGATAATTGATACTGTCGAAAAGAAAACGGAAGTCTCTAAAGCTGAAGTTGCAGTTGCACCAGAAAAAATGGATGTTGACGCTGAACAAACGAAGAAGACAGCAAATGGTGAGAAGCTAGCAGAAGAATCAAAAGTGGTTGGTGATAATGATAACAAAACGAATGATACTGCCAAGCCGAAAGTAGCGAAGCAACTGTCTAAAATTGTGGTACAGTATGACAAAATTATGCAGCAATGGAGTGGAAATATTCGTAAAGGTAGGAATATTTATTGCATTGGTTTTTTCCCAAGTGAAAATGAAGCAAATGCAGAAAGCAAAAAAGTTTTAAGTTTGTATGACGAGGTTGGCAAATCATTGCTTAAAGCCGCAGAGGAAGAACAAAAACAAGGTGGACCAAAAGACTTGAAGCAAGTGCCGGCATCCTCCATTATACAAGATTTAATACCTGATAGCGAACATAAAAAGGAACCAGCTTTGAAGAAAATTCATAAAAGAAAAAGTGCGGTGAAAGCTCAAAAAAATAAATCTGGTGGGACCAAAACGGTGAAAAATGCAGTTGCAAAGCAAGTGGCAAAATACCCTAAAAGCACAGTGCGAGCTCTTATATCTCCATTGACTAGCTTGCTAGTTGAATACATGGAAAAAACACACGCAGAGAAAAAAATTATATCTCCAGATAAATTATTTAAATTTCAAGTAAATGATTGGGGTACAAATGGCGTCGTCGAAAAATTTTATGCTGTGCTTGGTAGTTTTTCTCTTCGTAAAACATACGATGTGGTGTATGCGTTAATAGCTTTGGGTGTTGTCGGTAGAGTCATTGATGTAAACCGGCGAAAAAAACATATCCCGTTGTTTAAATGGAATGGTTTTGCTGATGTGGAGACGCGACTTACGTTAATGCGAGAAAAAGCGCGTAGTGGTAGCACTGAGCCAATTCCAGAGCTTGCCATTTTATCGGAACCTGGTAGACATGGAATGAATTTGGAAGATATATCTATTCAACTACTAAATCACCTGGTTACGGAAGCAGTGAAATCGGGCATTGAGACAAACACAGTCCTGCAATGGACGGATTGTTTACATTCAATTAAAGGTGACAGTGTTGTTCTTGACAATGCTAAGAGACGAATGAATGATATACTAAGTGTTTGGAAAGCAATGGGTATGGTATCATTTATTAAAGGAAAACATAGGTGGTCTGATGGGGTGAAGTTAAACTGTCCCTTTTTCTTATCTGGCGATAGTATTAAAATGGCAAAAGAAAAATTAGGTGAACTTGCCAATAAAATGCGCCGAGAATCAAAAGTAGTGCCAATCTCTGAAATGCCAGAAGCTGCAAAACAACTTCTTAATTCTCCAAAATTTGATTTAAACGCAAATGGAGTTCTAGAAAAAATGGAACCAGTAACAGCATCATTAGCGGTACCCCCACTACCAACAAATTTGGCAGTGGCTACTACTACTACTACTACTACTACTACTACTACTACAGCAACGACGACCACGACAACTGCAACAAATGCTGGTATCGCTGCCAAGATCATCCCTGCAACAAATGATGATAATAAGAATGACATTAATCCTTCACAAGATTCAACGAAGAAAATTGCTGACACTAATACAAATCAACAAATATCTGCAACAGTGCAAGCAAAAGTACCCCCTCCTCCAAAAACAAATGTACAAAAATCACTTGTAACTATTGGATTTGAAATTTATGCTAGTGGAACACCCACATGCAAAAATCAAGGGCCGGCCTATATATCAGATTATAGTGCCAGTTGGCCAAAAGATCCAGAGCTTGACAGTAATGATTTTTTGTTTAGAGAAACATGTGAAGTAACGGCAGGGGCAAGATCTCTAGACGTTAAGAAAAAAACTCAATCGGCAATAGTCGAGAAGAAAAAAACAGAAAGGGGAGAGGATTTAGGACCATTTTTTGGTCCAATGAATCATCTACCACCTTTAGATATTGTGCGGTGTAGTAGATGTAGTCAAGCACATTTTAATGTTCAAAGTGATGTTATAAAATGTTTAACCTGTGGAATGTGCATATGGTCCGGAAGAGAAGGTGCAGCAAGAAGTCTCCAGTTAATTGGAGACAAAGTTATTACTACAGCAGACAACAAAAATACTTTTGGTGAACATTTTATGGGAAATTGTCAATTTTGCAATTTTCCATTAGCAATTCCTGTCAAAGTAGATGGTAAACGTATTACAAAATCGGAGAAAGTGGTAGTTCAATTGAGTATGAGAAATCCTATGACTCGTGTTGCGAGCGGTAATCAAGAATCCGGCTGTGCTGGTGCTTTCCGATGTCAACAATGTTACGGCGTACATGTCGTTACAGCTAATTACCGACGTGTAGAAACAAGTTGGATATCAAATGGCGGTAAAAAAACGAAATCTTCTTCTTCTTCTTCTTCTTCCGCGGTAGAAAAAAAAGATACAAATGATGACGCCACTGATAGCGATACGGATGATGAAGAAATGGCCAATACTACTAATGATAACACTGGGCTAAATGACGAGGACTATGTAATAGATTTAAACTTAGAAGGTGTTTTGCCATGTCTAAGAATTATTTATGAACATTCAAACTCACAGTTGATACGACAATCGTTTCCATTTCGCATTGGTCCAATTACCTTCCAAAACTTTGGTCTATTGCCAGGAGATATCAATATAATTCAGAAATATCATTCGGAAAATTACTTATATCCAATTGGATTTTCAAGTGTTCGGGAATATTGGGATGTTGAGGAGCCAAGTGTGAAATGTTTATATGTTAGTGAGATTAGAAGTGGCGCCGAGGAAGGGCCTACATTTGCTGTATATAAAGCATTGAATCGAGAAATATGTTTTGTCTCATCATCTTCATCAGGGGCATGGAAAGCTTTGTTGGAACAATTATCTATTGCCAAAGTAGAGCGTGGTGAAATACCTACTAATACTCTCTTAGCTGTATCTGGCCCTGATATGTATGGTTTATCAAGACCGGAAGTCTTATTTATGATGCAGGGACTACCAAATGCAAATTTATGTCGAAAGTTTCAATTTCGAAAAGTAATGATTTACTTCCTGACTGAAGGTATGCAAAGGTATGATGGGAAACGGCAACGTCGCAAAGAAAGTGGTGGCAGCAGTAAAGGCAAACATGTTGATGGAAGAAGAAACCGTACAAACAATAAAAATATTTTTGGAATTATCAACCAAGTTAACAAATTAAGGCGTGAGATCGGATTGGTTCGAGCAAGGGTACATACGGAGATGAAGCTTCATGAGATGAGGCTGCACAAGCAGCGAAGACGGGAAATTGCATATGAAATAGAATGCAATTCAAAACTTAAAAAAGGCCCGCCCAAACGTATTAGAAGTCGTGAAAATAAGGAAATAAAGAAAAAATACATGGAAGAATATACAGATAGATATGATATAGAAACGTTTTATCTCACATCGCGATTTTTTCAAAAAGATACTGGAAGGTACAATTTAATTGGCACGGATCGTCATAGGAATAGGTATTACATTGTAGGGCGAAATTGGGCAAGGTTATTTATTGATGCGTATTCAGAAAATAACGAGAAGGAAACATATATGTTGACTACAAAAGAAGAAATTAATGCGGTACTAAATTACCTCAGGAAAGATGGGGTAAATGAAGGTCCATTACGTAAAATTGTATATAGAGCAAGGCATTTACTGTTCCGTGTTATCGAGAAAGAAATGGAAAGGAAGAAACAAATCAAATCTATTGTAAAGAGCAAAAAAATAAATTACGAGCCAACTTTGCGATTATTAGACAAAGTTGATGTCGTAACATTGTCATCGCCTGCTTTAAAATGTTTACCAAATCGAAGTATGCATTTCAAAAATTCGTATATAAATGGTACGCAACAAGTATTAATAAATGCTCCTTCCATTAGCAAGAAAAAAACAATTGTTGATTGTCATCGCCAAATACAAACCTTGTATAAAAAACGTATACGTATGGTGCCAAATGAATCATACTCCTTCGTCGTTATGAAATATATTTTAGGATATATTGGAAAATCTATTCCACCACATGCAATGAAAGGAACGTGGGTATTGTTAAAAACTGCATGGCATAGTAGAGTTATAGATGCGTATGATAATAGAGAATTAATGGCCGCAGAACTTTTATTGGAATCCTATATTAAATTTGATGCACTGCATACATGGTGGAAAGAATTTTACATTGCATCATATGCCAAAGTACGTAAAGTGAGTGTATCAAATCGAAATCCAAGTTTGCATTGCGCAGCAACATTGATGGCAAATCCTACTTTGCCAGTACTTATGTCAAGAATGTTAGTACTTGATCAAGGTATCGATTATGAAATTAAAAATAAAAAACGACGTGGTAAAAAAAGTGATTATAATAATAACAACAAGAATGGAAAAAATAAAAAATCGAAAAGAGGAGGGAGGAAAGTTGCTGGACGTAAAGGGATTTGAAAATTTGAAAATATAATGA
>MDTB01151575.1_pt1 | contig 11208 bp, 8 predicted proteins | sample 811161 | NCBI WGS metagenome assembly MDTB01 (sample SAMN05326650, study PRJNA326480) | marine metagenome | isolation source: seawater | place: Mediterranean Sea | collected 2009
TAAATTATAGATTTTATTTAAAATTTTTTGGATAGTGTGTTTTTCATTGTATACTGGAATAATAATTGATAATTTTTTATTAAAACTGCTCATCATATGGACATACTTATTTTTTCAATTTTAACAAACTTTGTATATTTTTGCTCAGGTTATATTTTACAATCACACTGTAAATTTGGGGATAATTCAAATTTTTTTACTTATTTTCTTGGAGTTATTGCAATTTCTTTTTTGAGTTTATTTTTAAACTTTTTTTTACCATTAAGTCAACTTACAAATTCGATAATTTATGTTTTGGTAATAATTATTTTTTTTTTAAAGAATAAATTTAACATAGATAAAAAAGTTTTAATTTTCCTAATTTTTTCGTCTTTTATAACTTTTTTATTAATTATTTATAGTAACGTTAATAGACCAGATGCAGGATTATATCATTTACCTTATGTTTCTATATTAAATGAAAACAAAATTTTTTTTGGAATAAGTAATATTCATTTTAGATTTGGACATGTATCTATTATGCAATATTTATCAGCCATAAACAATAATTATCTGTTTTTAAACAATGGAATAAGTATTCCCTTAGCAAGTATAGTCTCCTTTTATTATCTTTATTTTTTTTATGACGCGCTAAATATTTTAAAAGATAATAAATCTATTAAAATTGATAAGATTTTTTCTTTATTTATTTTGATTTATATTGCTTTTAAAATGAATAGATATAGTAGCTTTGGAAATGATGCAGTTGCTCACTTATCATATTTTTATTTAATATCTTATATTCTAAAAAAAAAATAAGTGAAATTAATATTAATAAATTATTATTATTATCAGTTTTTATTTTTTTAAATAAACCAATGCTAGGAATTGTTTTTTTAATACCTAGCATAATTTATTTAATTCAAAATAATTTGAATTTATCTAAAATATTTAGTCAAATATTTTCTTTACCTTTTGTATTTTTAATTTTCTGGTTAATAAAGAATGTTATTACATCTGGATGTATAATTTTTCCAATTAAAAGTTCATGTTTAGAAATGTTGCCTTGGACAAATATTGAACAAATTGAGAATGTTCAAATAGAGGGTCAGGCTTGGTCTAAAGGGTGGCCTGATAGAATTGATAAAAAAATATCAATGGAGGAATTTAATAAAAATTTTAATTGGACAAAGGCTTGGCAACAAAAGCATATGAAATATATACTTAAAATAATCCTCCCATATATAATAATTTTGTTAGTAATTTTTATATTTATAAGATTTGGTTCAAAAACTAAAAATTCTATAAACAAAGACGAAGACTTAAAAATAAGACTCTTGATTACAACAATAACCAGTATGATTGGAATCTTTACATTTTTCCTAATATTTCCGATCTATAGATATGGATATTCATATTTAATTACCCTTATTGCATTATCATTTATTGTATTAATAAAAAACAATATTAAAGGTAAAAAAGAGATATTTATTTTTAAATTCTTTATTATTTTATCAGTTCTTGCATTTTTTACTAAACAATCAAAAAAAATAATTATTAATTATAATGTCAGTTTATGGCCAAATATCTATACGTTCGATACAAATATAAAAAACAAAATAAATCAAAAGCAAAAAATTCAAATAAACAAGAATTTCTATTATTATGCAAACAAAGGAGATAATTTATGTATGTATAGCAAATCTCCGTGCACTTCTTACTTGGTTAGTAAAAATATCGACCATATTAAAAAATATAATTATTCAATTTTTGTAGTTAAGTAATTTTTAAATAGTTAATAAAAAAAAATGAGATTAAAAATTTCTAATTTTTAATAAAATTTTATATAGATAAATAAAAAAAAATAAATAACCAAAATGATTTTTAAGAATTAAAAGATCTTGAAACATTTTTTTTATAAACAGTGAATGTTTCGTACTCAATCCTCCTGTTTTCATCAAAATTGTAAATTTATTAAAATACACAAATGTATAATTCTTAGATGAAATTTTTAAATTATAATCTGTATCAGATGATATAGAATATTTAATATTATATGAAAAGGTTTTTAATATTTTTCTTTTTATAAATAAAGTAGGACTTGCAATCTTAAGTGCAGATAATTTATTTAAATGTAATATTTTAAATTTCCAAGTTCTTGTATATTCATTTTTTAAATTAATATATTTTAAATTTGAAAATAATAAATCACATTTAGTTTTTAAAATTTTTTCCATAATCGTATTTAAAACATTTTTATCATAGTAAGTGTCACCTGCGTTTAAAATATTTATATAATTACCATTTGCTTTTTTTATTGCTTTATTCAATCCATCATAATAATTTTTATCCTTTTGTCTTATGTGCTTTATATTATTTTTTTTATATCTATTAATTACACTTTTGATTCCATCTGATGAGAATCCGTCAAATATTATATATTCAAAGTTTTTATATTTTTGAGATAATACGCTTTTTATTGTATTCTCTAAATTGTTTTTATCATTCTTAACAACGGTAATTATGCTTAATTTCATTTTTTATAATATCTATGATATTTTTATTCAAAAAAACATTAAATAAAAGCTTCTTATTTTTTTATATAAGTGTTGATTTCAAAAAAATTATTGTTGTTATTAATTTTTGAAATTTCATTCAATGATAAATCAAATAATACAAATAATGAATCTGTTTGACTAAAAGAATCTTGAATTGAAAGATATTTTTTATATTCTATAAAACTTACTTTTTTTGGAAACGTTTCATATTTAATAATACTATGGTAAAATGTATGATATCCAGCAACTGAATTATTTGTATAATCTGAATAATTTTTTTTGTGTATAACAATTATATTATCAAAGTTATTTTTAAAATCTCTTAACATGTTTATTTTGTCTCTATTTTTTTTAAAATTGTAATTAGATAAGTCGCTGTAATATATTTTATTCGGTACAACAAAACCAAAAGTTTTTTTAGGTGTTATAATAAATAAACTAAATAATAAAAATAGCAGTATATAATTATTATGAATCGATTTGTTATAAAAAGTAACTATCGAAATTAAAAATAGAAACTTTGCTAAAATCATAATTCCAATATACCTGGGAACTGCTAATAAGTTTAAATTTTCAAGCTCAATTTTCAAAATCAAAATAATTATCATATACGTGACAATAATTAGCAAACTGCTAGTTATTATAAATCTTTTATGTTTAAATTTAAAAAACATAAATAATGATAAAAAAACAACGTATGAAATTACTGGTATTTGAAATTCGAATAATTTGTAAGTTGTTGAAAATAATATTTCAAAAATACTATTCAGTGTTACTCCAAAGTGTGAAAAATAAATTGGTGCAAGAAAAAAATCAATTAATTGTTCTGTTAATATGTTGGAATAAAATAAAATCTCAAAATAATATCTAACAAACGCAGGATAATTATGGTTTAAGTTTGGAAATATCAAAATAATAAATAATACGGAAATTATGAAAGCTAGTATAAATAAACCTATTCCAGTTTTTTGTTTATTATAAGAATTTAAAAAAAATAAACTTAAACATAAATAAAATATAAAAATTGCATATATTGGCGCGCTTCTATTTATTAAAAGAAGTGTAATAAGGATAAATAAAAAATTAATTTCTTTTGAAGAATTTTCATCTTTAAAAATAAAGTAAGACTTTTTTAATAAACATGCATATATAATTGCTAATACAGGATCAGAATATATTGATAGAAATCCAAAACTCAAATTATTTAGCAATAAATAATAAATTGCAAATAAAAAAAATTTTTCAAGAAATGTTAATTTTCTATCATAAAAAAGATAATAGAATCCTGAAATTAGTATTATATTATTTGAAAAAATAATATTTCCTTCTTTATATTCAAAAAAATTAAATAAATTACGAAATAAATTTAATCCATCTGGATGATGAGAAAAATCAAATCCATCTGCTCTTAGTGTTAAATTCTTTAAAGCTAGACCCCAATATGAGAATTCATCTTCATCTAAGTAGTATCTTTCTTTGCTTAAAAAAAAAATTAATAAAAAAATAAATAAAAATTCTAAATTTAATTTTTTATTAATTTTAGAATTATTCTTTATAATAATTGGCAATAATAAAAAAGCCAATATCAATATAATTAAGAAAATATAATTTAAAATAAATAAGTTAAAATAAATATCTAATTTAAGTATAAAGTAACTAAATATTATTATTGAACAAATTGTAATTAAGAACGTTTCATTTAACTTAGTTTTAAAAATCAAATTTATAAAGTTTGAATAACTAAGTAAAATAAATGCTAAACTTGCAATAAACAAATAATTCATAAAGCAAAATTAATTACATAACTTTATACCTAATCATTTTTGTTTTATCTGTCTTGTATAATAAGTAAAAAAACCTAATAAATAAAAAAAAATTGAAGCATTAAAAGTTGTAAAAAAGGAACCAGATGGCTTAAGTGGAAACAATATAGCCAATAATAAACTGCCCACACCAAATAGTAGATAATTATTATTAGCGTGTTTCCTTACTTTTAAAATTTCAAAAAAAATTATTAATATAAAAATTATGTAAAATAAAAAACCTATAATTCCATTCTCACTCAAGAATTCCATCATATAATTATGAGGGTGTGATGAGCATGCTCTATATGATTTATAGTAATGTTTTCTTTTAACTGTATCTTTGTCGATTTTAGTTTTGCTACATTTAAATCTAAAACTTTTATATCCATGTCCTAAAAGTGGTTTTTCTAAAAATAATTCAAATGCTGCTTGATAATGATAGGCCCAAGGATTATTTTTAATTTTTTCAACCAAATTTACTTTTTTTTCTACATTTATAGTGTCTAGGAAATTTAAATATCTTTGTTTTATAGAATAAGATTTTTGTGAGAAAGAAATCAAGATTACGAGAAATATAAAGTTAGTAATTAAAATACTACGTATTTTCAATTTTTTTTGAAATATAAAAAATAATAATATGCAAATTAAAAATATTAATAGTGCATTTCTTTCTCCCGTTAAAAGAATAATTAAAAATAAAAATAAGATAAATATATTTTTTACAATTTTATAAAACATTTTTTCTTCAAATCTTTTATTATCTTTAATTAAAAATAAAATTAACAGACCTATTTGACTGATATATGCGCCTGCTATCAGTTCCGATCCAAATATTCCCGAAAATCTTTGACAACTAATTTGACCAGGATTACACATTCCTGGCGATAATCCAAAAATATTTTTACCAAAATTGTATTGATAAAAAATATCTAAACCTATTAAGATAATGAAGATAAAATTCAAATAAATAAATAAAGAGAAACTTTTTTTTGTTATATTTTTTAAAGTAATAAATATACCAAATATTAAAAATAAATATCTATAATTTCCAAAAGATTTTATTAACAACTCAATACTGTGAAAATGAAACAATGAATTAATAAAAATAAAAAATAAAAATAATATTATGAATCTTACAAAATAATCTTCAAAAAAAAAATAATCTTTTTTTTTTATAATTAATAATATTGAAATTAAACTTATGATAACTAATGTTATGTTAATCGCCGCACTTCTTAAAACAATTATTAATGGAAAAATTAAAACTAAAAAATGTAGAATTTTTTGTAAATTATTCAAATTTAAAAGTTTCATTATTTAATTAATTTTATTAAGAGATAAATTAATCTATCTCTTTTTCATAGATTAGGTAAGTCATTACAATTATAAAAATAAGAAAACCACCATTAAAATAACCAGCTCCTCTAAATATTAATTGTGTGAAAATATTTGGTAATAAAAAAATTTTATATTTCAAATCAATTTTATTTGAAAAAATAAATTTTAATATTAAATAATACAAAATTAGTGAAAAAAGACCAAATTCCACAATAATTTTCATCAAATTGTTAGATGCATCTTGGATATTCAATTTTTTGGTAAGCTTGTAACTCGTAGCAACATTGTCAATAAATTTGTCATGCGCAATTTCGTAATTATTGAAACCGACACCAAGAGGATATTTAAGTACAGAAATAGATGCTATTTTTATAGATTTAAGCCAGACATCAGATGATAAATTTTTATTTGTAATAATTTTTTTATTATTTTCATCCTGTTTGAATTCATTATTATTTATATTTTTTTTATGAAATAACATTATTTTGAGTGGCTCAAACACGGATTGAATTTTAATCATATACAAATTATTATTTAAAGTTATGTTTGAGCAAATAATCAAAGTCAATATCAAGTGAATCATGTATTTTCGATTTACATGCTTCCAAAAAAAAACCAATATAAATAAAGAATTAAATATTAGACCTGCAACAAACGTAAGAGAATAATTGAGAAAACAAATTAATAGAAAAATTATAAATAATATAATGTTAATTTTTTTATTATTTATTGAGTATAAATATAAACTATATAAAATTAACGAACTAGATATCATTCCTAAATGTGAATTTTCTAAAAAAAAGATTTTAAATATACTAAAGCAACCTATTAAACAATGGGTGTAAAGGATATTAAATTTATAAAAATAGTAAATGGAGATAAGTATAGACGATAAAATAAATAAAACAAAAAATAAATTTATTTGATCCAAAATTGTACTTAAAAAAATTTTATAATATTGCTTCAGAATTTTAATAAGTATAATTAAATAAAATAATATTAATAAACTATCTAAAATTTGATTTCCATCAATAGATAATACTTTGTGAACAAATAAAATTAAACATAGTAAAATAATATATAAATCTCTTTTATTGAATTCGTTATTGTAAATAATTGGTATAATTAATAATATAATTAAATGTCTAGCTTGAATTAAGTTAAAATTTAAAGCCCATAAATAGATTGAACAAACAAATAAAAAAATACAAAAAAAATTATATAAAAAAAAATTATTTTTTTGTAAAGACATAGTTTTGTATAACTAGAATATCAATATTGCTATTTGTAAATGTTTCGTAAGCAGTTAAAGGATCATTATTAATTGGTCCATTAATATTTAATGAAGTGTTTAAAAGTGCAGGTATATTTGTCAATTTTTTAAATTCAATTAATAATTCATATATCTTAGGATTTTGATTATTATTTACTGTTTGCACTCTAGATGTTCCGTCTATATGAATAACACCTGGAATATCATTTTTGGCTCTTTCTTTTGCATTAAATACAAATGACATGTAAGGCGACGGAAATTTTTGATAAAAATAATCTTTGTAATTTTCTTCTAATATAATTGGCGCGAAGGGTCTAAAATTTTCTCTTTTTTTAATTTTTTCATTAATTATTTCTTTTATATTTTTTTTGATAGGGTTAGCAAGTAACGACCTATTCCCTAAAGCTCTTGGTCCATATTCAGATTTGTCTTGAAACCACGCAACCAGTTTATTTTCAGATAATTTTTTTGCAATTAAGGGGGTTATTTCTGAAAAATTTTTATAATATCTAAAATTTATTGTCTCTGAATTTTCAAGATTTTTTACCTCAACAATCTCTCTCTCAATGTATTTATTACTAAAATTAGATCCAAGATATGGAGACTCTAAAGGTCTATTTTTGAAATTTTTTTTTTGTTTTATCAAGTATAAAGCGGCTCCCAAACCACCACCCATATCACCAACAAATGGCGAAATAAAAATATTTTCAAACAATCCAAGATCATGAATTTTACCATTTAAAATTGAATTAAAAAAACATCCTCCAGATAAAACTAAATTTTTTTTGGCATATTTTTTTTGTAAATATAAAATTTTTAATATAACTATTTCTTCAAATACTTTTTGAATTGAGGATGCTAAATCTTTGTGATATTCTTGAATTTTATCGTTTAGATGACGTTGTTCTCCAAAAAGGTCTATAAATTTATGATTAAAAAAATTTGAGAAAAATGGTAATCCATCATCAAAATTAAAACTCATAATATTTTTATGATGATTAAAATATTTAAGATTTAATTTAAAATTTCCACTGTTATCATAACTTATTATTTTCTTTATTTTATTTAGATATTTTGGCTTACCGTAGGACGATAGCCCCATTACTTTATATTCATCACCATAATTTTGAAATCCTAAATATTGAGTAAATGTTTGATAAAATATTCCAAGAGAATCTGGATAAAATACTTTTTCAATAATATTAACTGAGTTATTTTCTAAAATATAACTCTCAGAAGTTGAAAAATCTCCAGAACCATCAACAGTTAATCCGATTGCTTCCTCTAATCCAGATAGATAATAGCTAGACGATATATGTGAAATATGATGTGGGACATAAACTATTTTAGCACTAATTTTTTTATTAAGTGCTTCTTCTAAAATATTTTTTAAATTATTTTTTTTTTTAATAGAAATTATTTTATTAATAATTGAAAAATTAAAATTTTTAAGGCTGAAAAATGCTTTCTGAAAAAAATTGTATTTTGAATTATAATTGACTGCTATTATATCCACCTCTGAGATATTTATATCTGCTGAATTTAAACAATGTTGAATTGAGTTTATGGGTAATCCTGAATAGTGTTTTATTTTTGTAAATCTCTCTTCTTCAATAGCAGAAGTTAATTTTTCATTTACAATTAATGCAGCAGATGAATCTGCATGAAATATATTTAAACCTAAAATAATCATAATATTTTTTTTATTTTTATCTTGTCTAATAAAAAGTCGTATATCTTAAATTGTAAGAAAGTGAAAATTATTGCTAAAAAATATATAAAAGTATTAAATGGCAAATATCCAAAATGTATCATTCTAAAAACGAACAGATATGAAATTAAAGCTGAAAGTATAAAATTATTATACGAATATCTATATGAAAATTTTTCGAGATAAGCACCAATGATTCCCAAAAAAAAACAAGATAAAAATACAAATAATTTTGAACCTGAAATTGATTGATAAGAAATAAACCCAGGTAAAATGATGTAATTGGTGTTTACTACGTGAGTTTTTAATTTATCTTTTTTTAAAAAATATTTTTCATAGTAACTTTTTTCATTTAATACTTTTTTTTCTTTCAAAAAAAAATTGTAGTAGCTTAAGTTGAGCTTCTCTTTTTTACTAATAATTGCCATCATTGAATCTAGACCAACCCATCTAGTTAATAATATAGACAAAATTTTATTAGCTGTAGAGTACGATTCATCTGTAGTTGAAATGTTATGTTTCAAAATATTTTTCTGTGAACTTATACAGTTTTTAGAAAAAAAGATTTTTTTGATATTATGAGTGTAGTGATCATTTACAACACAATTTCTTAATTTAGTTGTAATATTAATATTTAAAAAAATTAATAATATTGAAAAAATTAATAGACCTAAAAATACAGAAAATTTTATTCTTAATCTATTTTTATATAGATGCAAAAATGACATGAAAAGTACACCCACATTAAAAACAAAAGCTCTACTTAATATAGATATATTTGAAAAAAAACTTTCTAATAGAAATATAGCAGAAGTAAATTTATAATTTTTTTTTTTTACCAAATCATAATATACAAAACAACATGCGAAAGAAGAAAGTCCCATTAATAACAGCCATTTAAAAATAACTATTAAAAATTTTGGTGTAAAATTAGAGGAAATTCCTTTCTGATAAATTTCAAAATATAAATTGAAAAAATTTATTAAGATAAATAAAATTAAATAAATAAATATAATTTTAAACTTATATTTCTCATAAAGTAATAGGATGTTGTTTTTCTTTATGTTGTTTTCAAGAGAATAATAAAATATATATTTTTTTCTTATTATGCTTGCAAAAATAAAGCCAAGTATACCACATGAAGAAAAAATAATGGCGTCATTATAAACATCTTTAGAAAAGTCATTATACGAGGGGTTTTCTGGAAAAATGTTGAGCTCGAAACCAAAACTTAAAGCCACATATGGAATTGCTAACTTAAAAGGAAAACCAAGCCACAAAAATATTGATAAAAATTTTTCAAAAAATATAGTTTTAAAGTTAAAAGAATAAAAGATCAAAAAAAAAGAAGATAGATAAAATAATAATAAATAAAAGCTATTAATATCTAAGTTTGTGATTACAAAAAAATAGAGAATGGTGTTTAAAAATAAATTTAAAAAATTTATATAAAATACATTTTTAATTTTAAACACTCTAACTTAGTTTTTTGTTGTAAAAATAGTAGATTAAAGAAAAAATTGAAGAAACAAAAAATAATATAGAGAAAAAGAAGCTACCCAAGATAATATATACTGTAGCCAAAGATAAAACATTTATTATGGAATACAATATGTCTAATTGAAAAAGGGTTTTTCTTTTTAATTTTTGGTAATTAATAATTTTAATTCTTTTAGAGATAGCGAAGATCATAATTAAACTGCCTACTAAAGAAAGTAATCCTGTAGTTATTGAAAAATTTGATAAAATTGAATTATTTAATGGAATAATTGTATTTACAAAAATATAATACATTACACACATTATAATAAAATAATATATCATTAAAATATATTTAAATATATTTTTACTTTTATATTGAGTTTCTAAAGACATTCCAATTGTATTGCTATAAAGTGATGAGGGAAAAGACATAATAGCAAATACTGAAAAAAGAATCCCAGAATATTCTTTTTCAAGTAATATAAAAAATAATATTCTCCAAATTAAATTGGATAGATTTAAACAGATTGTTGATAGAAACCTATAATTTATTTTTTTTGGAAACTGAATATTTTTATAAATATTAAAACTAATTTTAGATTTGTAAATATATTTGAAGGTTAAAGCAACAAATATGATTAAAGGTATGTATAATAAATTTCTACTTGGAAAATATATATAGTAACTAAAAAACATGTACAAGATTATTAAAAAAATCAAATTTTCAATTATTTTTTTTTTATCAGATTTTATCTCATAACTAGTAATCGTTAATTCATTAAACCACATAAACTTTATTAAAATTACAATTATAATCAGAAAAAGAATGTCTTCACTTGTGACAAAATAATTTATAAAGAACAAATAAATAATTAAGGTCAATGTTGAATATAAAATTCTTTGTTTAAAAAAAACTTTATATAAGCTAAGTCTTTTATCACTTAACAATACTGTTCTTTGGTTGGAAGAAAACGATTCTTTTAAAAAAATAAGTGGAGCCAACAAAAAAGTTATTTCAGAAATTGTAACAAATTCTCCTTTTAATAAAAAAAAAAATATTAA
>MDTB01212846.1_pt1 | contig 11208 bp, 15 predicted proteins | sample 811161 | NCBI WGS metagenome assembly MDTB01 (sample SAMN05326650, study PRJNA326480) | marine metagenome | isolation source: seawater | place: Mediterranean Sea | collected 2009
CAGGGCCTGCAGCAGCTCGTGCTCAGTGGCGGAGAACGCAGCGGCATTCACCGATCCCATACCCCAAAGGCCCAAACATTTGCTCAACTGACGTAGGCGCGAGTGGGCAGCCCGGTCCAATGGCACCGCCCCCCCTGCAATTGCGGACAGATAACTCGCCGCCAAAGCACAACTGCTTTGCCCATGGGTGGACATTGGCACCACAGATCTCCAACGCAGCAGATAACCCGCATGGACTTCGAACTTGTCCAGTAACTCTTTCTGCACCCCAGATGTCAGGCATTCAAGCAGCAAGCGCTCAAAGTCCTGACGTATGCGTTGGTTAATCACTTGCGCTTGCATGGGACAATTGTAGCGTTTTATTTTCGCCGCATCGGCTCCTTGGGTAAGGCTTCAACTAGAGTTTTTATTGCCTAGATGTCTGTGCAATGGGAACCTTAACCCCCGCGATTTACCGAGCGACAAAACGATGCCAAAAATAGCCTTTTTGATGGACCCGATTGAAACCCTGTCCGTGAAGAAAGATTCCACACTGGCCATGATCGCAGCGGCCCAGCAACGCGGCCTCGAGGTCTTTTATTTACAACAAGATGGCCTCGTGCTGAGTGCGGGGGTAGTCACCGCCCTGACCCGCGCCCTAAAACTTCGTGATGATTTTTGCGCAACGCTAGATCCGAACACCGCGGGCGATGATTGGTACGCGCTTGGCGACGAGCAAGCCGTTGCCCTGGCAGAGATGGACATCGTAATGATGCGCAAAGATCCGCCCTTTGATATGGAATACATTTATACCACCTATCTGTTAGAACGGGCCGAAGCCGAAGGCGTGATGGTAGTGAACCGCCCCAGTGCCTTGCGTGATTGCAATGAGAAACTATTTGCGACGCTGTTCCCCCATTGCTGCCCGGAGCTCATAGTCAGCCGCCGCATGGACCAGCTCAAAGCATTTCATAAACAACACGCAAACGTGGTGTTCAAAAAACTCGACGGCATGGGCGGCGCATCGATTTTTCGCGTTATGGAACAGGACCCAAACCTCAGCGTCGTCTTGGAGACATTGACCAATAGCGGGCGCGAACAAATTATGGGCCAGGTGTACTTGCCGGAAATCGTTGATGGCGACAAGCGCATATTGCTGATTAACGGCGAACCCGTCCCTTACGCCCTAGCACGCATCCCTTCAGCCGGTGAAACCCGCGGTAATCTCGCCGCTGGTGGACGCGGTGAGGGTCGGCCATTAACCGATCGCGATCAATGGATCGCGCAACAAATCGGGCCTGAGCTAAAACGCCGAGGCTTGATGTTCGTTGGTATAGACGTAATCGGTGACTACCTCACAGAGATTAATGTTACCTGCCCCACCTGTATCCGCGAGCTTAACGAACAGTTCGGTTTAGATATCGCCGGCGATCTAATCGATACCTGTCTGCAGCAGTTGGAGAACACCCAGGTTTGACATCCGGCACGGCGATGACAACAGCAACTAACCCAATAGGACCAAAAGATCGGCTATGGTTTGGGCTGTTTCTTGCCTTGGCAGCCCATGCAACACTGATACTCGGTATAAGCCTGAGATCTACCGAACCCCAACCGCATATCGCCTTGTCCGTATCTCTTGCAGTTCCGGAAAGCCGCCAATCTCAAAGCCAGTCAGACTTGCCAGCCAATATTGATCGCTCTGCACCTGTTAACAAGGCCGAAATTAAATCGCTGGAGGATTCGCTGCAGCCAGAACCCCAGCCGGCGATCTCGGCCCGCAATAATCCAGCAACGCAACAAGCCACCCTACCCAAGGGATTAAATCGCAGCCAGCTAATAGCGGCCATCGCCGATACCCCGATTGAAGATCCTGCAGTACTTAACCAAGAGCGGATTCGACGCCTAGATGAGTCATCTCTGACAGCGCCAACAACGGACGCAGAAACTGCGTACCTGGCAATGTGGCGACGCAAGTGCGAACGTCTAGGGCGAGTCAACTATCCACCCGGCAATGTTCAGGGCGAACTGGTGATGCGCGTCAGCATCGCCAGCAACGGCCATCTCAACTATGTACGTATCGTGCGATCATCTGGATCCACTTTGTTGGATGAAGCAGCCCTAAAAACCGTTCGGCAGGCCGCACCCTATCAGCCGTTCTCGGTAGAGATGCGCAAAGCCTACGACCAACTAGAATTCACCCGTACCTGGCAGTACTCAAAATACGGCACAGGCATCAACCGGTAGCACAATTAGTATCCAATGAATCTTAAAAACCATTTCCTTATTGCCATGCCCGGCCTGTCTGGCGACTACTTCGCCAACACACTGACCTATATTTGCGAGCATAACGAAGATGGGGCTATGGGGATTGTGGTTAATAAGCCTTCAGATGTATCGATTCTCGAACTACTCGCGCAACTGAATTTACCAGTAGACAAACGCTGGCTCGAAACACCCGTATTGTTGGGCGGCCCAGTGTCGCGAGAGCGCGGTTTTGTTCTGCATAGCCCTTATGCGCATGCAAAATCTGAGCACTCGATTGAAATCTCCCAAGACATATTTTTATCTTCAGCGCTGGAGGCGTTGAGCGATGTCACCGAGTCGGGTGGCCCGGATCATGTACTCGTCGCGTTGGGCTATGCCGGTTGGCAAGGTGGGCAGCTCGAAGACGAAATCAAACGCAACGCCTGGCTGACCACCGAGGCTACTGCAGATATCTTATTTGCCAGTGATTTTGACCAGCGCCTAGATCAAGCGGCGGGTCTGCTGGGAATCGATATGCGTGCTCTGCTCGCTAGCGTCGGACACGGTTAACTGGTGACTAGAAATAAGAAACTACCTGAGGGCTATGTGCTGGGCTTTGACTTTGGCTTAAAGCATATTGGCGTAGCCGTAGCACAGACCGTGACAGGGCACTCAGCGGGCTTGCGCACATTACTCGCAAAAAATGGCAATCCTAGTGATTGGCCGCAGCTGAAAACATTGGTGGGCGAATACCAGCCCATCGCGATCATCGTTGGCCTACCGTTAAATATGGACGGCAGCGAATCTGCTATGGCGAGGCGCGCGCAGAAATTTGCCGATGCTTTGGCCCATCGCACCGGATGCGATGTAATCATGAGCGACGAGCGCCTCAGTTCATGGAGTGCGGATAGAAAGGATGCCAGCGCTCAAAGCGCCGACCTGCACCAAGAGTCTGCATGCCGGATCATCGAAACCTGGCTGCGCAGCGTCGGCTACCATCAATAAGCAGTCGGTCCATGAGCAAGGCCATCGCCATAGAATCCTTTGGGCAAAATCAGTATCTGCTGACTGACTGCAATGTATTAGCCATGCGGCTGTCACAACAATTACACCGCCATTGTCCTAGCTTCTTGTTGCACGGGGCTATAACGGCGACCATTGTGTACGCAGTGCGCCGTTGCCTCGGTCATTAACCCATTCGCGAATAGACATTAATGCCCATGCCTGATCTGTCCTCTCGCCATGCGCTGCTCTCAGAGCGGATCCGCACAGCCTGTATAGCTGCACAACGAGACCCCAATGCTGTGGAGCTACTGGCGGTAAGCAAAACCAAGCCTCCAGGGTTGATCACCGAAGCCGTTGCTCTGGGTATGACGCAATTTGGCGAGAACTATCTGCAGGAGGCTGTTGAGAAAATTCAGCACCTAGAGCAATTGTCTTTAGAGTGGCATTTCATCGGGCGCATCCAGTCAAATAAATGTAAAACCATCGCCAACGCATTCTCGTGGGTACAAACTCTAGACCGATCAAAAGTCGCTCAGCGCCTCAATCAGTTCCGTACCGTCGCCGAGCCCCTAAATGTGCTGATTCAGGTCAATTTGGACGATGATCCGAATAAGGGTGGTGTCGATAAACAAAACGCGGAACACCTGTTAGAGCAGGTTCTCACTCTGCCCAATCTGGCGCCCAGAGGCCTAATGACCATATTGGCGAAATCTACAGATTCTAGGGTGGGCTACCAATCCGTGGCACAATTGCACCACGACTTGTACGAAAAGTACGCGAGCGATCTACCCCAGTGGGATACGTTGTCTATGGGTATGAGCGCGGACATAGAGGCTGCCATTAACGCCGGAGCGACTATGATCCGCGTCGGCACTGATTTATTTGGCGCCCGCACAATCTAGGAGAAATAGTTTGACTATCGCGTTTATCGGCGCCGGTAACATGGCCATCAGCCTGCTTCGTGGGCTGGTGAACAATGGTATGAGCGCCTCAAACCTAATCGCTGCAGACCCGAGCGACGACCAGTGCGCTAGGGCTGAAGAAATAGGCATACGCACTGAGGCGGAAAACAATATCGCGATTAGGGGCGCTGACATTATCGTAGTGGCGGTAAAGCCGCAGATCGCCGGTCAGGTACTCAAGTCCTTAGACACGGTAAGCAAATCTCAATTGGTTATATCGATTGCTGCCGGAATTAGCCTCGATAGCTTGCAATCTTGGCTCCCCAATGGCCAACCTATTGTTCGATGCATGCCGAATACGCCCGCTCTAGTCGGCGCAGGCATGACCGGCTTGTACGCGAATGATCAGGTAGACAGCGAACATCGCCAAGCCGCAGAGCATGTGTTGCAAGCAGCGGGCGAGGTCGTTTGGGTGCCGAACGAAACTCTTTTAGATGCGGTAACCGCCGTCTCTGGAAGTGGCCCCGCGTACTTTTTCTTGCTCATGGAGCATATGGCCAAAGCCGGCACCGCTCTGGGCCTAGATCCAGAGACCAGCCGCACCCTGACCGTGCAGACGGCTCTGGGCGCAGCGCTGATGGCGCAGCAATCTGCCGAGCCACTTGCAACATTGCGCCAAAACGTTACGTCGCCCGGCGGCACTACCGAGGCGGCGATCAACACGATGCTCGAGCATGGCATACCTGCAACAATTGCCTCGGCACTGCAGGCAGCGCAGCAACGCTCAGTCGAGCTGGCAAAGGAATTTGGTGACCCATGATTGGACAATCCCTCTACGCAGTTATCGACCTGGCACTACGCCTGGCCACCTTGCTGTTTCTACTGCGCTTCCTCCTACAAGCTGTGGACGCCGATCGTTTCAATCCTCTGAGTCAGGCGGTGGTGAAAGGTAGCGACCCTTTTGCTCAACCATTACGCAAATTGTTGCCCAATCTCGGCCGTTGGGATTTAGCCTCGCTATTGCTCGCTTGGGCCATGGGCGTGTTGTTCGTTTATATCGTCACACTGGGGAACGCTGAAGTTGTGCAAGCGCTCACTATCGGCGCAACACGCACTGCACTGGTGTGGGTACAGTTCTACTGGTGGTCGATCCTGGTCGTGGTGGTGGTGAGTTTTATCAATCAGGGCTCTTACCACCCAGTCGTTGGGCTACTCGACCAACTGCTTAACCCTTTGCTAGGGCCACTGCGGAATACTCTGCCAACCCTTGGGCCACTGGATTTTTCACCGCTCATCGCCCTATTGCTGCTGTCAATTTTAGAGGGCGCGCTGCGCTCCGCGTCCTTCTCCCTATGACCGCTACCGCCCCAGATAGTGTCGGTATCGTCACACCGGCCACGTTTCACCACACCCAGCCCTTTGCGCTACAAAACGGTGATGAATTAAAGGGCTTTGATCTGGTCTACGAAACCTATGGAGAGCTAAATGCGTCGGCGAGTAACGCCGTTTTAGTCTGCCACGCCTTGTCCGGCCATCACCACGCTGCGGGCTATCATAGCGATACCGAAAATAAGCCTGGCTGGTGGGACAATTGCATTGGCCCTGGCAAGGCGATGGACACTAACAAACTCTTTATAATCAGCGTCAACAATCTCGGCGGTTGTCACGGCAGCACTGGCCCAGAGTCGATTAATCCCGATACCCAAGAACCTTTCGGCGCTGAATTCCCCCAAGTGGTTGTGAAAGACTGGGTCGCCAGTCAGGCGCTATTAGCCGATCACTTGAACATCCCACGCTTTCTCGCCGTTGTCGGCGGCAGCCTGGGTGGCATGCAAGCGCTGCAGTGGAGTATGGATTTTCCAGACCGGGTAGCCAACGCCATTTTGATCGCGACAGCGCCAAAACTCACCGCGCAGAACATCGCCTTTAACGAAATCGCGCGGCAGGCGATTACCTCGGACCCTGAATATCGTGCCGGGCGCTACCGACTGGAAAATACCAACCCTGACCACGGTCTAATGTTGGCACGCATGATTGGTCATGTGACCTATCTATCCGACGATGGCATGGCAACGCGCTTCGGGCGAGAATTAAAGTCTGGAGACATCGACAAAGACGAGGATGTGGAATTTCAAGTCGAGAGTTATCTGCACCATCAGGGTCGCTCATTCACCCAACGCTTTGATGCAAATACTTATCTACTTATGACACGGGCACTGGACTATTTTGATCCGGCGCGGGATACCAATGATGACTTGGTGGCTGCCCTTGCTCATACACGCGCGCGTTTTTTGGTCATGTCATTCTCCAGCGATTGGCGCTTTTCTCCCGAGCGCTCGAAAGAGATCGTCAACGCGTTAATCGCCGCCGGTAAAGATGTCGCCGCCACGGTGATCGAGTCGGAACACGGCCATGATTCATTCCTGCTGCCTATACCGCGCTATACCCAGGCCCTCAGCGCTTATCTGAACCATGCCGTTGAGCGAGCAGCCGAGCCAACGACAGGTTAACTATGCGTCCCGATCTCGAACTTGTAGCAAAGCTCATTCAACCCAACGCCCGAGTTCTCGACCTCGGCTGCGGTGATGGTGAGCTCCTAAACCATTTGCAAAAGGCTAAAAGCGTTATCGGCTACGGGCTTGATAAGGATGAGGAAAACATCAGACTGTGCTTGGCTAAGGGCGTGAACGTAGTTGAGCAAGACTTAGACGACGGCCTGGGCAATTTTCAAGATGATGCATTCGATATGGTGATCATGACCGACACGATTCAAGCGGTGCACCAACCTCGGCTACTGCTGCAAGAAATGCTGCGAGTGGGCCGCGAATGCGTAGTGACATTTCCAAATTTTGGTCATTGGCGCTGCCGGCTGCATCTAGCAACTACTGGTAAAATGCCAGTATCCAAACATCTGCCCCATCGCTGGTATGACACGCCGAACATACATTTATGCACGTTTAACGATTTCGAGTCGCTTTGCGCAGATCTAAACGTGCCAATTTTACAGCGTCGGGTCGTCAACCAAAGGCATGCCGAACGCTCATTGATCAACTTGGCGCCAAATCTGCTAGGCAGCTACGGTTTTTATCATCTGGGGCGAACAGCATGACGCAAAGCGTATTCCATCCATTAGCCAGATTCGGACGACGGTGGATCACTGTACTTATTGGTGGCTTTTTAGCATTTACCTGTGTCACCGGTCACGCGGAACAAGTCCATCGGTTTGCCGGTCACGAAGTGCACTACATCATTATTCCTACGACATTTCTCGAGTCCGAGATAGCAGCGCAATATGGCGTTGCGCGGGCGCGCAATAGAGCGTTGATCAACGTGTCAATTCTGGACGCGAACAAGCAAGCGGTTACAGGCGCTGTGAGTGGCAGCAGTAGCAATTTGCTTGGCCAAACTCAAAATTTCGAGTTTCGCCAAGTAACCGAAGGCGATGCTATTTACTATCTCGCGGAGCTGCTGCATTCCAACGAAGAATTGCACAGAGTCACCCTCGACATCGCTTTAGCGACAGGGCAAAGAGACCAAATTAAGTTCAACCAGAAATTGTATTGGGAAAACTGATGAAGGTGATATTTGCCAGCGGCAATGCCGGCAAAGTCGCTGAAATGCAGCAGCTCCTCACACCTGTAGGTTTTGAGCTTATGAGCCTGCAAGACTTTGGCTTGGCAGGTGCTGAAGAAACCGCCACCACATTTGTCGAGAACGCACTTATAAAGTGCCGCGCTGCGACAAAACAGACTGGCTTGCCGGCTATTGCCGACGACAGCGGACTCGTAGTTCCCACTCTGCATGGCGAGCCCGGTGTATATTCCGCACGCTATGCTGGCGCCGATGCCAGCGATGCCGACAATAACGCAAAATTACTGGCACAGATGGCACAGTGCACCGACAGAAGCGCTTTTTTCTTGTGCTGCATGACCTATATGCACAGCGCTACAGATCCGACACCGATCATCGCCTTCGGGCGATGGTATGGCGAGATTCTGCGCGAAACCCAAGGCACCGGCGGTTTTGGCTACGATCCATTATTTTTCGTGGAGGCACATAACGCCACTGCGGCGGAACTGCCTGCTGATACAAAAAACCAGATGAGTCATCGAGGCATGGCTTGCAGAGCGCTATTGGCGCAATTGCAAGACCGCTGATAGCGCTATGCTGGACCAGGCTGGGCTGTATATTCATTACCCTTGGTGTGTAAAGAAATGCCCCTACTGCGATTTCAACTCCCATCCAATCAAAGGCGAGGTAGATCAACAGGCTTATTGCACAGCCTTGTTAGCAGACTGGGCAACGCAAAAACGCCCGGGCGATTACTTTAATAGCGTTTTCTTTGGCGGCGGCACACCAAGCCTTATGCATCCCCGATACGTGGGGCAACTATTAGCTACGTTGCCAATAAATCCAGATGCTGAGATTACATTAGAGGTAAATCCTGGCACCCACGAATATATGGACTTTGCGGACAGCCGCAGATCTGGAGTGAATCGGCTTTCTATTGGCGCGCAATCATTCGATGACAAACAACTGCGTAATCTCGGCCGAGTGCATCAAAGCGACGAGATCATCGTGGCGTTTGGCAAAGCGCGCGCTGCTGGCTTCGAGAATATCAATCTGGATGTTATGTGGGGTTTACCACAACAAACCGTTGAGGAAGCCCTGCAGGATCTGCAGTGCGCCATCGAATTGCAGCCAGAACATATTTCCTGGTATCAGCTGACCATTGAAGCAAAGACCGAATTTGCGCGACGCACCCCTATATTGCCAGTGGAACAAATAACTTATGAGATCGAGACTGCAGGATTAGAACTGCTGGCAGCACACGGCTTTAGGCGCTATGAGATTTCTGCGTTCGCCCAGTCGAGCCAGCAGTGCCAACATAATTTGAACTATTGGCAGTTTGGTGACTACCTAGGTTTGGGAGCCGGCGCCCACGGCAAACGCTCCCCAGCAGACTGGAGTAACAAGACCGAGCGGCCAATGAGAGTCAGCAAGGCCAGCCAACCGCGCTTATATCTGGCCGACCCAACCGCATCGACCGAACAACTGATAGAACCAGATGCGGTCGCCTTGGAGTTCATGATGAACGCGCTGCGCCTGGTCGATGGGGTAGATTGGGGGCTATTCGAGCATTGTACCGGCTTAGCCAAGAGCGACATAGACGCGCAGTGGTCGAAGCTGCAGACTAATGAGTTAGTGGCCGCCACACACTGCGGCACAACCAAGAAAGGCTTAAGGTATCTCGATTCGGTCTTGCAGGCGTTTATTTAGCGCTTTGCTGATTTTCGTAGACCAGGTCGCGAATAGCATGGCCTAGTCGTTCGCCTCTGGCTTCAAATTTCGTGGTTCCACGAATGACCGCTGTTTCTTCATCGGCCTGGCGCACCCGGTCCTCAATCAATTTAAACGCTTCGACTGTCGAGAACTGCTCGACCATCCATTCCCCATAGGGTGCCCAATCAGTAGCGAGCCTAACGAGCGCCCCCGGCTTCATCACCCGATGCAGCTGCTGCAGAAATTCAGCCTGGATCAGGCGCCGTTTAAAGTGCCGTTTTTTCGGCCACGGGTCTGGGAAAAAGATACGAACCTCACTCAGCCGCTGGTCTGGTAAAGCAGCCAATACCTGCTGTGCAGGCTGATCGATCACCCCCACATTATGCAGCTGTCGACTTTGCAAGCGCGTCAGCATGGCACCAATTCCCGGCTGATAAAGCTCAATACCACAGAGGTACCAAGAGGGAGCCTGTTGCGCCCAGTCCAATAACTCGGCGCCCATGCCAAACCCAATCTCCATAGCGACGGGTTCAGTACGCTGTTGTAGCTCTTGGGGTGACGTACGATAGCAGTCGAGGAGGTTCGCGTAGGCACGGGACTGGGCCTGAGTAAAGCGACCACGGCGTCGAATATAGCTGAACGCCTGCTCAGGCAAGTTCGCCTTGTCAATCATGGGATTAGTCATGCAAAGGAGTTACTGCTGCAGAAATACGCCAGCATAAATCACCGCCAGCCATCCCACCATCAAGAACAGTCCGCCGAACGGGGTGACCGGGCCAAGCCATGATGCTGAAGTCAGCACCAGTATATAAATACTGCCGCTGAACAGGGCTACGCCTACCGCGAAAAATGCGCCGGCATAACGCAGGGCCTCGGCACCGGTTTGCAGAAGCCACACACCAACGACAAGGAGGGCGAGTCCGTGGACCAGCTGATATTGCACCGCCGTCTGCCAACTGCTGAGTTGGCTGGGATCGAGGCGGTCACGCAAGCCGTGGGCACCGAATGCCCCTAGCGCCACTCCGAGCAAACCATATAGGCCGCCAACAGCGAGAAAAATCTTTGGCCACACGGCAGATGTTAGTCGGCTATTGCCAGTTTAAGCTTTTTCATCGCATTCTTTTCTAACTGCCGAATGCGCTCAGCCGATACGCCGTATTCGTCTGCCAATTCATGCAATGTAGACTTGGCATCGCTTAGCCAACGCTGCTGCAAAATGTCGCGACTGCGTTCATCTAATTTCGCGAGTCCTTCGCTCAAACGTAGACTGACGTCACGCTGTGAATCCGCATCAGCAACCAAATCCGCCGGATCCGGTGCTGCCGACGCGAGAAAATGCACCGGCGCGGACACTGTATCGTCGTCGGTTGCGTAGCCGTCAAAGGCCATATCACTGGCACTCAGACGCCCTTCCATGCGGTTCACTTCTTCAGCGGTTACGCCTAAATCTTGCGCAATTGCTTTCGTTTCTTCAGCACTGAGCCAAGACAGTGATCGCTTGGCGCCGCGAAGGTTAAAGAATAGCTTGCGTTGGGCTTTGGTCGTGGCGACCTTAACGATACGCCAGTTACGTAAGATGTACTCGTGCATCTCAGCCTTGATCCAATGCACCGCAAAGGAAATGAGCCGCACACCGACAGACGGGTCGAAACGCTTCACCGCTTTCATCAAACCCACATTACCTTCTTGGATCAAATCCGCATGCGGCAACCCATAACCCTGATAGGTACGCGCAAGGTGTGCAACAAAGCGCAGATGACATAACACCAGTTGCCGCGCCGCGTCAAGATCGCCC
>MDTB01061508.1_pt1 | contig 11207 bp, 6 predicted proteins | sample 811161 | NCBI WGS metagenome assembly MDTB01 (sample SAMN05326650, study PRJNA326480) | marine metagenome | isolation source: seawater | place: Mediterranean Sea | collected 2009
ACTTTTTTTATCCCATCTCAAGGAGGCAGATTGCAGCCATCGATATTGCCAAGAATTCCAATGGGTTTTAGATCGTCTCGAACTCTTTATGGATACCTCCCTGCCCATCTGCCAGATCCCCACAAAAAGCTGGTGGGGTTCTCTAGATGCCATGGGTGCTGGAAACACTGCTAGACGTAAGGTTGGAGTGTTCCTGAACTGGTGTTTGCAACAGGGTTTTATAGCCGAAGCAGTCAAGATTCCAGGAAAGCCAAGTTATCCCAAAGGCGATATAGAAATCCTCAGTAACAAAGATGTTTCCTCGTTAATCAAAAGTTGTCCTTCAGATTTACTGGGACACATTTGGTTGTGTCTTTGCCTGGGACTTAGAGTTGCTGAAGCCATGAAGGTGGAACATTTATCAGTGAAGGGTGGTTACCTGATCGTGGGAGCCAATGCAGCAAAGACCAAGTCAAGACGTGTCCTGGACTTGCCTGAACACCATGGACACTATGCATCATTAATTCGACCCCAGGTTAACCTGAAAAAGAGGATGCTTTCCCTCAGGGATGAATCAGGGATCACAAATTGGCCTAGAAATGTCATGAGACATACTGCTGCTTCCCATTGGCTTAATAGATTACAGTCAGCAGAGGCTGCAGCCCTTCACCTGGGAAACTCCCCCGTCATGCTTCACAGGCATTATAAAGCCCTAGTGACAAAAGATGAATCAGAAGAGTTTTTCGGGATCTGGGATCAGCATGTCAAAACAGCTAAGTGACATCTCTTAGCTGTATTGACAGCTAAGTGGTATCGCTTAACTGTCAATACACATCAAAGGGTATCGTGCTACGCTAGAAGATTATTTTGTTTTTTCTTGTTAAATGTGTTGACGTTTAATTAAACGTGATGCATATTACTCATGTCAGCAGCAATAAGGCTGATATGACTAACACCTAAAAAGAAAGAAAGATTAAAATGAAAAACGAAATAAAAGACGCTGCAAAAAAACTTTATGATGAAAACGTCAAAACAGGGAAACACGCCTCAGCTTACCGCCACATAGTTGCGGAGGCTATCGTGGAACGCCAAGCTGTTGAAGATAAGATAAAGTCCGTTTGGAGTAACTCCGTAAACGGACCTGCAATACTTGGCCTCGCATTGCTAGTAGGTGTTGAATCTGCTTTTGACGAATACTCTTTATCGGAAAGCAATCGTCTCGCTCTGGAATACTCGGTTAAAGCAATCAGCGAGGCGGATCGCAAAGTGGATATAGCACGGGCTTACGTAGATGCCGAAAATATACGCCGAAAGCAAAGAAATGAGTTCTTTTTCACCAGCGAAAATTAAACCACTTAATGACTAACACCTAGAAAGAAAGAAAACAAAATGACAAAAAGTAAAGGATGGACATATAGAGGGACCGTTGGTCCCAGCATTAAAAATGGAAAGTTTAGATGGAGTAAGAAAAACAGGAAAAGATATAGTCTCAAATTCAATCACCCTGAGTGGCGTGACAATCAATACAAATTAGAAGTTGAGCGTGTCAAAAACATTATCAACCAAGATGCCTAACACCTAGAAAGAAAGAATTTAACTATGTCCGTTACCCAGAAATCAATTTGTAGAATCCTAGACACTGCAGCATCCAGGTGTCACTCAGTAGACCTGGAACCTGCCAGCACAAAGCAATGCTGGTATCTCGCCAAGCTCATGCTTGAAGCTGGTGATGATGGGAGTGAGATCCTCCTAAACAACTCCTTTCTTCTCACAAAACGAGAAGGCTCAAAGCTGATAAAATTTCACCTTAATGACTAACACCTAATAGCTACTACTATGAACTCAATTGAAATTATCGAAAAGCAAGACAAGAAAACGCATCAGTGGCTGCAAGCCAGGGTGGGTAAAACTGAAGGAAGCGTCTTTGTATCACCTTTTGCAGTGACTGTCTGCAATACAAGCAACGCAAGCCACAAAGCCTGGGGGAAGCAAGGAAGACGTTTTAAAAGCCTGTTCCAGGCCAGGGAAGCTTACAAATCAAAAGCAATGAAATCCATAATTGAGGAAGCCATCAAAAGCTTTTCAGTAACGGAAGGAACGAAATGAAAAGATACTTTGCCTGTATGACTAACACCTTAACATTGCAATGAGAACACTTTTACTAATTCTATTAATAAACACCTCTGCATTGGCTGATCATGTGGTCGCATTGACCATATTGGCTGAAGCCAGAGGGGAAGGCAGAGAAGGCATGGAGCTGGTTGCTGGGTGTATCCTGCAAAGATCCATTGATCGGAATCTGACGATGCGACAGGTCTGCTTGCAGAGGCTTCAATTCAGTTGCTGGAACGGGAAGTCCTACAAGGACCTCTCTCCCCTGCTCCAGACTCCCCAGGCTCAGTATGCCATTTGGCTGGAGGAAAACCCTCACCGGTTAAATCTGGAAGCCATGGGAGGTATTAACCACTACCATGCTACTTGGATGAAGAGAAAACCGTATTGGGCCAAGGGAAGAAAACCCTTGATCAAATACAAAAGACATGTGTTCTATCGCTTATGACCGAGAAGCGTAAAGTAGGTCCCCCAAAGGGATCGCAGAACAGAATCAAGGTGGCAGGACAACCTGCCTCCTCTTTTCTCAATATGAGATGCAGACCAGACCAGAAGGATGCCTGGGTGAACGCTGCCAAGGGGGATGGCAAGTCCCTTACAGACTGGGTGTCAGATACCCTTGATGACGCTTGCAAATAGTGTTAGTCACCGAGTAAATTGGTTGCGTGAAAATCACGTCCGTTTACCTCGATGTCCTTTATGAAGCCCAACCAGACTGCAAGACAATAGACGTATCTATTGAACAGCATTCACAAAGATTTGCTGTTCTCCATGGTGGTCTGAGAATGATTTCAATGATCCTTCCTGACGTATTCGTTGGGAGGGATCTTGACGTGTCAGTCAAAAGTGATGGTCAACTGGTCATCGGTAGCATTACTTCACGCTCTATAACCCATGGACCTCTAGGTATTCAGCATGACCCCAGAGGGATCGAGGAGTGCCTGCAGAATGCCTCCCCTGCTCCCGTCTCTCTGCAATGGTTTGCTACCTGGAAATGCAATTATAAATGCAACTATTGCTGGCAGGAAACCACCAGAGATTCTTACCGAAAAGTAAGAAATGCAGACGTAACACCTGTCGAATGGATCGAGGCTTTCTCTAGAATACCTGTTCAGGAGTTCTACATTTCAGGTGGAGAACCTACTGTCCTCCCTGGGATGCTTGACATCGTTAATGGCATAGGTCAAAGGGTCCCTATCAAGATGACATCCAATCTCGGTAAAAGTTTTGATGTCGATCAATGGATCAAGGAAGTTGATCCTAACAACCTTGATTGTGTTACGTTTTCTTTTCACCCCACTCAGCAATCATGGGAGGAATACAGTTCTAAAATAACAAGGTTTGCAGATGCTTTTGGGGGGCATAAAACTGGCTGTGAATTAGTCATGCACCCAGGCCAAAAACACTTTGAGCAAGGCATCAGGGACATGCAAAAAAAGCTGGATCTCAGAACAATCAATATCGATGTTTACCATGTTCAACCTGCCAAGTTTCCTCCTAAGCCAGGCGAAGGGACAGACAGGTGTCCCCATCAGGATACTTCTTTAACCATGGCACCCAGAGCTACAGATAAGACTGATCCAGTCTATTGCTCTGCAGGAGTCAACAGAGTCAATGTAGATCCCTTGGGCGATGTTTACACATGCATGTCAGCCATTGATCGAGGCAAGATGTTCGGGCAAGAAGCCCTGCCTCATTACAGATCTACAGGCAATGTCTTTGAAGGATTCTCCATGTCAAGGGAACCCACATTGTGCTGGGAGAAGTTTCGATGCTCTGCATGTGACGCTTCAATCGTCCAGGACTCCTGGACACCTCACCCTTATCCCTATGAATTACCATTACCAGAATGAAGAAAGTGTTTCTAATAGGCTCGGCTCCTTACAGCCCAGAATGGTGGAGCAGGCACAAGCATCAAGTCGAAGTCGCTCATGTCCTAAATAACGCAAAGCAAATCACGGGTGATCATGAGGGTGTATGGTATGTGGCTACAGACTACGTCATACATAGAAATTATTCGTTCCAACCGTTACAGCAAGCTAATGGAAATGAGTGGCATCGTTGCCGCATAGTAAGCGATTACCTTTTGAGACCCAAAGGCTACACTTGCCCTCACCATGGAACCATGATTCTCAATGCAAGTTACGATATATTGAATCGAGCTATGCTTGCAGGTGAACATTACGAACTCAATTTGGTGGGGTGCGACCTGGATTACTCGGGAGCGACTACTCACTTTTACGGGAAAGGAACAGCAGACCCTTTGCGGATTCCCATGGATACATTGCTAAAGCACTTGAACAAACTGAAAGCAGACTTTGAAGGGTTTCATGAAATAGTGACGCTGGGTCCTCCAGGCATACTTCCGTTCCCTCAAGGAGACAAGGAACTTTTATGGTCACAATAGTTACTGCAGGAACTCCGAGTCATGATGACTTGAGAAGGGGTTATTTTGAAAAGTCATTAAGCAAATGCGAGCCAGTAAACTGGATACACTTTCAGCAACCTACAGGTAGCAACCCTAAAGGTGATTTCGGTTATGGGGATTGGTTGACTGTTATGCAATGGAAAATACGTTGCGCTATCAAGTCTCTGAAAGCAGCACCGAAAGGCCTGATCGTTTTAAGTGATCTGGATATTATTTACATGCCTGGGGCGTTTCACAAACTGGAGGAAAAAGTGACTCAAGGCATTTACTGTATGAGAGAAAATGCTCAAGGGGAACTGAATGCTGGACTCATCGCAGGCATGGATAGAGTTGAACTACTGTTTTTGTTTGAGAGTATGCTTGACCACATGGACAGTAACCCTGGTCACCACGATCAAGATGCGCTACGTGCTGTTGCCCATGACAGAGCTAGGACCCTCCCCTTCAGTTTTGCAAACACTAAAACCATTGACGCAATTGTCCCAGGGGAAATGCTTTGTTACCACGCTATCTGCACCAGAGCAGATGACCAGGAATCCAGTGTGGAGAAGAAGAAAAAATTGTTGGATAAATTTATTGACGGTGACTAACACTAATAATAGTGTGTCAGCGAGATATGAATTTACGGACCAAGTGAACGTCTCACCTGGAGTATCCGTAGGTTTTGCTTATTGAGGTTGATAGTATACACGTAACGACTAACACCCCTCCCCTGGCTGTTGGATGCAAATGGGGGAGGGTTTTTTATTTGCCCATCTTCGCCAAGTGTCGTTCGGCTTTTTCGATGGACTTGAACACGGGACCAATGCGTTTTCCTTGTGTGCTGTAAATCCTAATACCTGCCCTAAGCGATGTCTGAACTGCACGATCACCTCGCTCATTTGTGTATATTGCTCCACCTCGTTTGTTGAGATCTCTCGTTTTGTTTAACTTGACCTCAGGACTATAGCGAGGCATTCCCTGGCTTGAGATCTTCTTTTTAACACTGTCATTTAAGGCAACGTAATTTGCTTCCAGATCATCGGAAATCATTTTACTGACAGGTTTCAGGCGATTGCCGTTGCCGTCTTTGGTTTGTTTCCAGACTTTAAGTTTTGGAAGCTTGTCATCGTAAAAACCTCTCATGCCTTTACCACCCAGGCGAAGGTTCTCACCTTCAAGGACGGCATTTCTCATGCCCTCCCCTGAACCTTCCATGTTGCTTAATGCTCGTCGGGTTAGTTCCTTCCCTATGTAGTCAGGCAATTTCTCTTTTGAGATGTTTGTTTCAACGGTCTTAAATACGTCCTCGTTCGGCATTCTGACCATCAGTTCATAGTTACTGTCTCCGTAATCAATAACGTCAATACCTGTTACTTTATCGCCTAGCTGATACCTGGCATTCTGGGTTTCACCTCTTGTCCAGGCAATGGCATCATAACCCTCATCTGCAGCAAGCTTGAGCATTCGTTTCATGCTGAACTCAGGCCAAGATTTTTTGAAGGGTGCGTTGGGGGCTGCTTGAGCTTCTGATCGGTAGTATTGCTCATCGATTCCCGATAACTCATTAAACCTTCTACGTCTAGCCTCTGACCATGCCTCTTCGCTAGTCCTGCTTGCGTTTTCAATTTCTTCGAGTTCCGCTCTCTCAGCGTCTGTCAACTTACGAAAATCATCGGTCTTATATCCCTTTTCTCTTCCCTCCTGGTGCCAGTCACTTTGTATCTCTTCCAGGAACAGAATCTTCTCACCGTCTGGGCCAATACGGTCATTATGGCGAACATGGGCGATAATGTTTGTTTCGTCAAAGTGAGAGGAATGATACAAACCAAAACGAAATTCCTTGTAATCTTCCCCGTGTATAGCCCTTTCAAGCTTGAGGTATTCTGCTCTTTCTTCGGGGGTAGGGCTTCGTTTATCAAACGCTTTAGTAAGCTCACTGTATCGGGCCATCAAATTCTCAACTGGAGGAGGTGCCGTGAGTAACCTCTCAGTGTATGTTCCAGTTTCGGCCCCAGGTTCTGTGTAGTCAGAGTATTTAGTGTCGTTGTTATCTTCCACAATACGACTAGATGAATTGAACCTTTTTTGAACCTCACTTTCCACCTCTGCGTTAGCTGAGTCTTTGTCGTCAAATACCTTGAAGTCCGCAAACTCATTCAAAAGGTTTCCGTCTTCGACAATAACGTATTTTTTTTCCGTAACAGGAGTGTCAGGGAAACGAATGTTGCCCATTTCTATGGCATCGCGTTTAGCTATATAAGGTAGGTCTTCAATTTGTGTTACCTCGTATTCTTTGGAAGCTTCTTTTTTCCAAAAACTTTCAGCATCTTCCCTGCTTGAAAAAGCTTTCTCAGCAAGCCTTCGGACTCCTTCAATTCTGAAAACGCCTTTAGCCTCCATAGTCACCTCAACCATCTCAATCTGGTTAGCTTTAATAAAGTCCAGAACCTCCTCCTTGTTCACCCTCGGGTTATCTTTCAGAAACGTGTCCAGCCCTATGTCTTCGATTTCCTCTGCCTTGACTCCAGCCTTCTCCATGGCTTTCAGGAATTGCTGTCCAGTGCCTCGTTTTTGCTGCATCCCTTCAATGGCTTCTTGGGCTTTTGAATACATACCCAGGGAGTCGAGTACTCGTTGAGGAGAGAAGCGGAAGCTTCCAGGAGAGTCATAGATCGGGTTCTTAACAAAAACCGTATTTCCCGAAGAAATCGCAACATCTCCACCGATTACAGGTTGACCAGTTTCCCTGTCGTAAAAGTAGCTATGCCTCCGAGGGTTCATTCCTACCTGAGTCCAAGTATCAATGTCTTCAGGTATTTCTCGCGTCTTTGAGTAAAGACCTTCCACTGTAGCTATCGTAGACTTGGCTTTCCCACCCTTGATGCTTTCTGCAGCTTTTTCGTTTACGGTAAACACTGGGTTCTTAACAGCAGCAATGTTTGTGTAACCTATGACCTTGCCTGCTTTCCCTGCTTGCTTTCCTTTCCATTTCTCATGAACTGCAACAGGGAATACTGGTTGCCCTGCCTTGATAGTTCTTTCGTAAGTAGGGATGTCTAACCTGAGACCTACAGGCATGTCCTCCTGTATTTCAGTGTTATCTACTACCTTAGGTGATTTCTCTTTACTGATCTCTGCTTTAACTTTTGTCAGGCTAACTACGTTTGCAGATGGTCCCTGTAGAATAGGTGGTTCCACTTTCGGCAAGACAGGTCCCTCACCAGAGGGAAGTGATTCCATGCGTTCAGGAGAGAATCTCGGTCCAGGCATGTCCCTGGTTGTAACACGTCCCTTGGGTCTGTCTCTAACTGAATCGACTGAGTAAGGCTCCTGGTATTTGACAGGGTCCAGCATGGGGTATCCATACTTGCCTTGTTCACCGAAGGCGAATTCTGAATCGTCTTTGACTAAGTGCTTGTCAAAGTCTGCATCGAACTCATCTTTTGTTGCGTAAAACTTAGGTTCACCAACGGTAACTTCACCGATAACCTCCCCTGATCCCTCACCGGTTGTTCTGATCAGTTTTACTCGACTTCCTGCAATGCTGTTAAGGGATGGTCTTACTCTTGTTTCAATTGTCTTCACTCCCTCTGCAATCATGTCAGCAAAGGGGGAGCCTGCTTCATTCTTTACATTGAATGCTGGCATGGATTCGCTTTGCTTGCTTCCTGGAGAGAATCTTGTTTGACCAGTTAGGTTATAATGCTCATCAGTAATGGCCTTCCTGCCTTTGTTTCCGCTTTCCCCAGAAGACTTGTTGACAACCTGAACAGTTGGCATTTTGGAAGAGTTGTTTTTAAAGGCAGCTTTAAGGTTGTTTTTAATGATCCTGACTTCGCTAGGATCGTTTGAAACAATGGTCACTTTCTTTACGTTCGCCAGGTCAGGGTTAAGGATGTATGCCTCAGTCCTGTTCCGTTGTATAGCAACAGTCATGGGGACACCTTCAGGGCTTGCGTAGGACTTTGCTTTGCCTTGGCTTTGTTTTCCAATCATTTCGTTTGAAATGACTTTTGCTAGTTCCCTTCTAGCAGCACTTAACCCACCTTTTTTGTAAGATTTCTTAACCTCGTTTAAGCCTGATGTGGGAGTTGAAACCGTTAGTTGATGAGATCGTGCTGTAGATGCTCCCTTGTTACCTACCAGTAGAGGAGTGTCCAATACTTTCTTCCCTGAAGGCAAGGTTGTGTATGTTTCGCTTTCAGGGTCTCCAAATGATCTTGCGTTTTTATCTCCTACGTTAGCTGAAGCATGAATGTCTGTGATTCCATTAGCGACACCATAATGGTGATGTGAAGTAACCACCATAGGCGTTTTAGGGTTCCACTCAAAAAACAGATTATAGTTACCTTGGCTCCCAAACTTCTGTCCCTCCACAACGCTTGAATAAACTCTTGGTGGAGATGCTTCGTCATCTCTTAGTGATGATCCGAATGCTTTTGTGTCCGCAAGCCTTTCACCCGTCACAAATGATTCACCCTGCTCTGGTGTTACCTGCCTCACTCCTGACTCAGCACCTCCTACCTGTTGAGCCTTCATCAGTGCTAAATCTATGTCGTTTTCAAAAGACTCGAAAGCGGATGTTAACCAGTTAGGATTCACTTTTCCTCTTGTCTTTACTGAAGGTCTACCTACACCAGCAAGCCTGCTTAAATCAGATTTGCCCATACCACTAATAACCTGCATGGCTCCCCTGACTTTGCTTTTGATGTTTTTAAACGATTCTCTGGCAAGAGACTTTGCATCAGAAACAGGTATACCCAAATTCATCAAACGAGATGCCAGGGAGTCAATGGCATCTTTCTCCAGTGCCTTAATTCTAGCAGGTGTAACTTTTTCGTAGTGCTTCTGCAGTTCATCAATTCTTCCTGCCTGAGGTTCAGAAAGCCTCCCTTGCACTGGTTGGTTTTCTGGATGGTCCTCAACAGGTCTGGTTGGCTCAGGGCTAAAGTTAATTCCTGCTCGATTGTAAGCATCTTCTGAGAAGTTGACCTTGGTCTCCCTGGTTGTCATCTGGACAATGCGATCCAGTCTGAAATCTCGCCAGGGAAAGTTTTTCTCTACCTCATTAAACTTAGTGCCTTCAGGGACTAGGATATTGTTTTTCTGATTCCTGACCCTAAGGACCTTATTCAGTATATCTCTCTTCTTTGCCGATCCCAGGACCTCTGCTGTTGGTGTTTGACCAGAGGACAATGCATCCAGGTAAGTCAGGAGATCTCGTTGCATCTCCTCTATGTTGCTAAATTCTTTCTGGGTCTCTGGGTTTGCAAACTCTTTGGCTACTCTTTGATCCAATAGCGTCTTGTCTGCAACCTTGACTCGCATGGTTCCTGTCTCAGGGGACACAATGAAATTGTAAAGAATCGCATCTCGGTTGCTCAAAGGCAGATTGCGGTATCGAGTCCCCCTCTTTACCTTTGTGGTAGCTGCAGCATACAAGACATTCATCAGCCCACTGTCATCTGGCATCTCCCTGATCTTCTCCAGGGCTTTTCGGAGGGTTCCAGTAATTGCATCTGAAGCCAGGAGAGCATCGATCTGTTGTCTGCTGAAACGTAGCCCTGAATAGTTGCCTCTTTCATCGCGGATCAATCCTCCCGTGTCGTCTACTGAGTCCAAAACCTTAGCCATGGTCCTGGTTCGTTCTGCTTCGATCTTCTTGACCTGAGCAGCACTCTTGATCATCTCTCTCTTACCAGTGGCTGTTACCCTGGCAGCACCCATGTCAACGAGTTCCTGAAAGATGGCATCATCCTTCAAGTCAAAGTCACTGTAGACTCGGACAGGAGTATCTACGGAAAGGTTGATGTTTCTCTTGGACCTTCTCCTTGCTCTGACCAGATCGTCAATGGATCGGTTTAGAGCTTTTGACTGCTTGATAGGGGTATCGAAAATGTCGCTTTTAAAAGTGTTGTGAACCCTGTCAAGCTTGCCTGCTACGAATCGATCAGTGATGCCTCGGATGGCTTCTCTGATGGGGTTACCCTTGAACAAATAATTACTGTCTTTGCCTTTGATGTAATTGGCGAAGTATTCAGCACCGATCTCTTCCAGGATTGAATTAAATTTCTTGTCTCGATCTGATTTACCTGGGGTATCATCAGTTACTAGAAGCTTGCCTGACTTTTCATAGTCATTGATCAGCGTGTCGATCTCCTGATCTTTGTAAAGCTTGCCTACCTGATCTTTGATCCGCTGAACCATGACTTCAAAGCCATCAATTCTCGCAATAGCATGGAAGGTTTCATGCGCTAGAGTCCGTAGGTCTGAATTGGTGTTAAGGTGAATGACAGGTCTGCCACCTTCTTGAGTGTAAGCACCTCCACCACCTTTGAGCGTTATGTCTTTTCCCTGGGCATCCTGACCTATGACAGTTTCATCGGTTCCATATCGAATGATGGGTTCTGCTTCAGAAGTTGACCCAAGTATAACCTGCTCCAGATCCATTGCTCGGATCAAGTCATCTCGGTTTTTGTAGCGTCCAAGGGAAGCTCTGTCTTCATCACTTTTACTTTCTAGCCATGTAACTAGATCACTGTCTTGAGCTGCCCTCTTTGCTGCTCCTGTTGCACCCTCAGCAAACCTTCCCATGGTTCCACCGAATGCACCCATGGCTCCACCTGAGCCTATACCCTGAGCTAACCCTTCAACTCCTCCTGTTGCTGCACCAATAGCTGCACCAATACCTACACCTGTCACTGCA
>MDTB01119948.1_pt1 | contig 11206 bp, 10 predicted proteins | sample 811161 | NCBI WGS metagenome assembly MDTB01 (sample SAMN05326650, study PRJNA326480) | marine metagenome | isolation source: seawater | place: Mediterranean Sea | collected 2009
AGGAGTACTGTTTTTAATTATATCTCTAACTCCAATTAGAGCTTGGCTAATAAATTCTATTCCTAAAAGTTTAAAATTAGGAATTGGAGCTGGTATCGGTTTATTCTTAGCAATAATAGGTCTACAAATTATGGAAGTAGTAGTTGATAACCCAGTTACTTTAGTACAGTTGGGTGACCTTAGTGATCCTTTGGTGTTATTGGGATGTGCAACTTTTATAGCAATTATAGTGCTAGAAAAAATGAATGTTAAAGGAAATATTATTATTGGTATTTTAGTATTTAGTATTATTGCATGGGTCGCTGGACTTGCTAAATTTAATGGTATTGCAAGCTCTCCTCCTCCAATGACGTATTTGTTTGAATTTGATCTTTCTGCAGCTATGACCGCTGGAATGTCAACTGTAATATTTACACTTTTATTTATTGACTTCTTCGATACTGCTGGGACTTTAACTTCAGTAGCTAATGTAGCTGGTAAAGTTGGAAAAGATGGTAAAGTACAGGATATCAATAAAGCTATGCTATCTGACAGTGTAGGTACTGTTGCTGGTGCAATGATGGGAACTACAACTGTTACAAGTTATGTAGAGTCTGGCGCAGGTGTTAAAGCTGGAGGAAAAACTGGAATGACCTCATTGGTCATTGGTATACTTTTTTTAGCTTGTATATTTTTTGCACCTTTAGCAACTAGTTTACCTAAGCAAATTGATGGTGCTGCACTACTATTTGTATCAGTCCTTTTTATTAGAAACATTACAGATATAGAGTGGAATGACATTTCAGAGTCTGCACCAGCTATTCTTGCGATGATATCAATGCCTTTGACCTATAGTATAAGCAATGGTATTGCGTTAGCATTTGTATCATATGCATTAATCAAAATATTTACTGGTAAGTTTTCAAGTACTTCACCAGCAATATGGGTTATAGCAATACTTAGTGTTGTTAGCTTTGCGGTTGCATAAATAAATTCAATAGGGCCAGTGCTAGCTGGCCCTATCTATTTTTTTTAATAATTTCTTCTATAGATTTTTCTTCATAATGCTCAGTAGGCTGAACAATCCAAGGATCCGAGTCTAATCGTATTGGACAGAAATCTGGTTCAAAAGATGAAGATTTTTTTTTCCACAAACAAGCTGTCTTAACTTCCTCTATATAGTCTTTAGTTGGACCATAATTTTTCAACCATTCAATACTTTTATTAAGCGTTAATCCCGTATCTGATAGATCATCTATTAAAAGTACTTTTTTATAATCCTCGTTTTTTGCCAAAGAACTTATTTCTCTAGCAAACATTAATTGTCCTTGCTGATCTTCAATTTTTTTCCCAGAATAACTTTGGATAACAATATAGGCTATTGGTAATTTTAATATTCTTGAGAGGATATCTATAATTGGTGCAGCACCTCTCATTATGCCTACTAAAACAGTTGGTTGATAATTTCGGTAGATTTCTACTGCCAATTTTTCAACAATTTTAGAATATTCATCAAAATTAATAATTAATTTCTCTGCCATAAAAGTTTTTATTATATAAATAAATAAAAGTAAAAATAAATTTATGAAAAAAAAAATTTTATTTATTCAACCCTATTATTTCTATGGAGGTCATTTTTTCCAATCTTTTAATAATCTTATCAAAAATATTGGAAAATTTAAAAATTACGAATTTTTGGTATCTTTAAATATGAAAATTAAAAATAAAGTTTTTTTCAAGGACTTCTTAAAAATTAAAAAGAATATGAAAATCCATACTTTTCAATCATCCAAAAGTTCTGTAAGCAATATGAATGCCATAAAAGCTTTGATCTATGTTTTTAATCTTAGAAAAAAATTCGATGTGTTTTTCTTTTATGACTTTCATGTATTTATTTTAGGATACTTTTTTATGTTTTTTCACCCCTTCTTTAGAAAAAAAAAAATTATAATATATGTTTTTTTTGGTCCAGAATTTTTAAATAAATCTTTTCTAAAAACAAGTCTATTCAAGTCATTCCTCAAATTAGATAATGTTCAAATTTTTTGTAGAACAATAGAATTAAAAAAATCATGGCAGAAAATTTTATATAAATTTAAAGAGAAAATTAAATATATTGAAAGTCTCGATTATCCATCATTTAATTTTAAAAATTTTAAAAAGAAAGGGAAATTAAAATTTGCTAGTATTGGTCAGATTAGAGATGGCAAATCTCTAAAATTTTTAAACGATTACTTTGAAAAAAGAAAGAAGTATGAATTTTCAATAATTGGTGGTTATGCAAGTCAAAAAGCTAGAAAAGAATTTAGTTTTTTGAATAAATCGTTTACCTCAAAAAAAGATTTTATTGAATTTGATCAACTAATAAAAAAAAGTAGATCCTTAGATTATATTATACTACTTTATGATCATTTATTTGATAAAAGACTTGAAGTAAGCACTTTATATTTAGCTGTACGTTTAAAAGTTCCAATTATATGTTTCAAAAAAAATGACTGGCTCTCTAAAAAAATTAGTAAATTTAAATGTGGTTATACAATTAAAAATCTTAATGAATTCAAAAATTTTCCAAAAAGAGAGTCAAACAGATATAAATCCTACATCTTAGGCTTAAAAAAATTTGAAGTAAAATTTTTAAACAATAATTTTAATGAAAAAAAATTTTATAATAATATTATAACTTAATCTATGACAACAATAATCTATTCTTCAATATATAATAGTAGTTATGAAAATATTTGATTGTTTCATGTATTTTAATGAGGACCTAATTTTAGACATTAGGTTGCACGAACTTTATAATAAAGTTGATAAATTTGTTGTTGTTGAAAGTAAATATACACACAGTGGAGCAACAAAAGATTACAATTTTGATATAAATAAATTTAGAAAATTTTCCGATAAAATTGAGTATATACAAATCGATAACAATCCAAAAAATTTATTTAAAATTGATACTTCAGATGATGAAATAACTAAGTGCCATAAAGAGATTGAAAATGCACTTTTGATTGAAAATTTTCAACGTAATTGTCTTAAAAAAGGTCTAAACTCAGCAGAAAATGAGGATATGATATTAGTTTCAGATTTAGATGAAATACCAAATTTAAAAAATGTGAATTTTAAGAACAATATAAATAAAATTATTTTATTTAAACAATTTTTTTTTCAATATAGATTTAATTTGTTTTTAGAAAATTTTTTTTTCTTTGGTTCAAAAGCTTGTTCAAAAAAAAATTTTATTTCTCCACAATGGTTAAGAAATATTAAAAATAAGAAATATAAATTTTATCGACTAGATACTTATTTTTCTAAAGAAAAATATACAAATGTACATATAGTTGAAAATGGGGGTTGGCATTTTACAAATATAATGAGTCCTGAAAAATTAGAATACAAGTTTAGATCTTATTTACATCATGGTGAGATTCCAAGAGACATTACTAACAAAAACTTTTTAAAAAAAATGATCGAGGAAAGAGAAATTAATTATGATCACTCTGCTGATAAAAGATCGGAAAGATATACAAAAAAAAATTGAGTTTTTTTAACAAAGAGTTATTACCAGAGTATATTAAAAATAACTTTGTTAAATTTGAGAACTGGTTTTATAAAAATTAATTTAATTTTTTCTAAAAAAATGTGATGTAATAAGATTGTAAAATTTGTTTAAGAAAAAAATAAAAAAAATTTGAAATCAACAAATTTCCCTTATATATATAGATGAGTTTAAACAAATTTAAAAACCGGGTAAATTAAATATGAAGGGTTATATTGTGTGCGTTTATGAAATTATTAAAGATGATGATGCTTTAAAAAATTATGCTTTAAAGGCTAGAGAGGCAGTACAAAAGTATGATGGGAAATTCCTGGTAAGAGGTGGAAAAAAAATAACTACTGAGGGGAAAGAATTTGTAAGAACAGCAGTTTTAGAGTTTTCCTCTTTCGATCAAGCTCAAAAATTTTTTTATTCTTCTGAGTATCAGGTAGCACATAATCTGCTCAAAGATACAGTTATTAGGCACCATCAAATTATAGAGGGTAATTAATATTGAATTGGTTTGGGATCAATACTTCTCCATAAATACCATGTAGCAACAGAACAATAAGGAGAAAATCTTTTTTTAAGAAGATTTACAAATCTCTCTGGTGGAAGATATTTTTTTTTGTAGTTTTTTGATATAGCTCTTAAAAGTCCAATATCTTGAACTGGCCAAATATTTGGCCTGTTAAATGTAAAAAGTAAAATCATTTCAGCAGACCATCTTCCAATTTGTTTTAAGTTAGATAAGTAAATGACTGCTTCCTCATCATTCATTTTGTTGATTAGTCTTGGATTAAAAGATTTATCTAATATTTGTTTTGCCAAATTCTTAATTCCAGATACTTTTTGCCGACTAAGCCCACAACTCTTCAATTGTTGTGTAGATAATTTTGATATTATCTTAGGATTAATTTTATTTTTACATTTCTTTTTAAATTTTAAAAAAACTGAGTCGGCAGCTGCAACACTTATTTGTTGACCAATAATACTTTTACATAATGAAAAAAAAATATTTTTTCTGGATGTAAGAATGGTTTCTGATGGGCTTTTATAATCATTTATTAGTTTTGAAATTACTCTATCCTTTTTAGATAAGTATTTTTTTGCTTTAATCCAATATTTTGGGATCCTAGTCATTTATTGTTTTAGATGTAATAATCTTTTTTTTATAAATTTCTCTTCTAAAGATAATTAATGTTGAGATAATAACCAAAAAAGCACCTACTAGTGATTTTATTGTTGGAATTTCGTTCCAAATAAAATACCCAAAAATTATAGCAAAAACTAACGCCAAATACTTTAAAGGTGTCACAAGAGAAACTTCAGAGTATTTATAAGACTGACTGAGCCATAAATTAGCAACCCCACCAAAAATGCCTACTAAAGATAATAAAACAAAATGATTTAGACTTGGCATCACCCACCCTTGTGGGATAGTTAAAAAACTTAATAAAGTAATCGAGAGAGAGAAATAAAAAGAAATCAACCATACTGGTTCTGTTGTAGATAATTGTCTAATAGCTATAGCAACATAAGAAAGTCCTAAACAAAATATTATTGGAAAAATGTAATAAATATTCAATTCACTTATTCCTGGCTCAGTTATTATTAAGATACCCCCAAAACCTATCAAAACTGCGAGCCATCTAAAAAATCCAACTTTTTCACTTAATAAAAAAATTGAAAAGATAGTTGTGAATATTGGGGCTGCAAAAGAAATACTTACTACAGTTGCCAATGGTAATTCTCTTAAAGCTACAAATATTGCAACTAATGCAACTAAACCCGATATACATCTTAATGCGTGAAGACCTGGTCTTTTTGTTTTATAAAAATTATGTAGTCTATCTCGTGGAATTACAAAAAAATAAAAAATAATTCCAAAAAATCCCCTAAAAAACAAAACTTGTCCTATTGGGTAATCAACTGACCATTTTACAATAACATCCATCAATGAAAATGCACAAATGGACATAAACATGTACAAAAATCCTAATTGATTTTTACTGAGCATATGAATAATTTGTAGATTAATTTAAATGATAATCAATGGAAATAGCAGTTTTAGCACTAGGATGTTTTTGGGGACCTGAAATTAAATTTAGTAAAATTGAGGGTATTATCAAAACCGAAGTTGGTTATTGCGGTGGAAATAGCTCTGAAACAACTTACAAAGAGGTATGTACAGGTAACACAAATCATGCTGAAGTAGTAAAACTTGATTTTGATGAAAAAATTATTTCTTATGAAAAAATTTTAAAAATTTTTTTTCAAATTCATGACCCAACAACTTTAAATTCTCAAGGACCAGATATTGGAACACAATACAGAAGTGAAATATTTTATTTAAATAAAGATCAAAAAAAAATAGCTGAAAAGGTCTTAGAAAAGATAAATATAAGATTATCAGGAAAAGTGGTTACAAAAATTTCTTTATTAAAAAATTATTGTCCTGCTGAAGAATACCATCAGAAGTATTTAGAAAAAAGATAAAATGTCATTAGTAGAAACAGATTGGTTAGCCAAAAATCTTAAAAATGTTAAAATTTTAGACTGTTCTTGGCATATGCCTCAGACTAATAGGAATGGTTTTGAGGAATACAAAGATCGACATATCCCTAATGCTATATTTTTTGATTTAGACGATAATTCTAAAAAGGATATAAGTCTTCCTCATATGTTAGTTGAAATTAATGAATGGGAAAAAATAGTTTCGAAAATGGGGATTCAAAAAAATGATAAAATAATCATATATGATAATTCAGATGTTGTGAGTTCTTGTCGATGTTGGTTTAATTTTATTTACTTTGGACATGACCCAAAATTAGTTCATGTTTTAAATGGAGGTTTAAAAAAATGGATTAAAGAAAAAAGAAAAATTTCAAATGATTTTTCAGTCATAGAAAAATCAGAATATAGAAGTCTTGAAAAAAAAGAATTAGTAAAAAGTAAGAAAATGATTGATCAAAATATCAGTCACCAAAAGTTTAAGGTCATAGATGCTAGAAGCAAAGAAAGATTTGAAGGTAAAGTTTCAGAACCAAGAAAAGGATTAAGAAGTGGCAATATTAAAAACTCTTTTTGTATACCGTTTAATTTCTGTTTAAACGACGACAAAACTTTCAAAAATAAAAAAGATCTGAAGAATGTTTTTAAAACTTGCTTAAAAGATATAAATGAAAAAAATATAGTTTTTTCTTGTGGTTCTGGTGTTACTGCGTGCGTTTTGGCACTAGCTTATTCCTTAATAAATGATAAATATCACCCTTGTATTTATGACGGGTCATGGGCTGAATACGGCATAATTTAAACTTAAAATGAAAAGATCTACAAAAATTATTTCAATAATATTAGTATTTTTTCTGATCATAGCGATTGTGATTATTGGAAGAACTATGATTGGAAATCATTTTAAAAAAAAATTTAGCAAAAGACCTCCACCAGGTATTATAGTTACTGAGGTAGTTAAAAAAGAATTTTCAGAGAAAATACAAACTTTTGGAACTGCAATTTCAAAAAAATCAGAAACTTTTAAAATTAAAAAGGATGATCTTTTTGAAGATTTAAAATTAAAAAATCTAGTTAAAAAAGGAGAGATTTTAATTAAGTTAAAAAGTGGAAATATTATAGCTCCGTTTACTGGAGTGCTAGGGTACACTGGACTGACAGAAGATATTCTTATATCAAATAATATAATTATTATTACTCTTGATGATAACTCAACTATATATTCGGATATTAAAATTCCTGAAAATTATTCTGCTTCAATAAAAAAAGGGCTGCCTGTAGAAGTTAAAATATCTAGTTATAAAGATAAAATATTTGAGGGAAAAGTTGACTTTGTTTCGAGCAGAATTAATGCTGATACAAGAAGTTTATTGTCTAGAATAGTGGTACAAAATAAAAACTTAGAGCTAATATCAGGATCTTTACTAGAAGTTAGTGTTAAATTTGACTTAAGGAATTCTTTGAGCGTTCCAGACACCAGTGTTATGATTGAAGGAGATAAGTCATATGTTTATAAAATTAATGATGAAAATATTGCAAATAAAATTCAAGTAAAAACAGGATTAAGAACTGATAAAAATATAGAAATAATCTCTGGATTAACGGAGGGAGACATTATCGTAGCTGAAGGACTAAAAAAAGTGAGACCTCGAGGAAAAATAAAACCCATAAATAAATAAATGTTTATTACAGAATTAAGTATTAAAAGGCCAACAGTATCCTGGGTAATGTCCCTAATTTTGATTATTTTTGGTTTATTTGTTTTTTGGAAATTACCTGTAAGAGAATTACCAAGTGGAATTCAGCCGCCAGTTGTACAAGTTCAGGTAGATTATAAATCTGCAGCAGCCTCTATAGTTGATCAAGAGGTAACTCAAGTTGTTGAAGATGTGATTGGAGGAGCTGAAGGAATTAAAAATATAGACTCTAAATCTGAAAATGGAAGAAGTACAATTAATATTGAGTTTGATACTAGTATAAACTTAGATAATGCAGCTAACGATATTAGAGAAAGAGTAGCTAGAGTTGTTGATAATTTACCGTCAGAGTCTGATCCACCTCAAATATTAAAAAGAGCAGCAGGTTTTACAACAACTATGTGGTTATCTTTATCTTCCTCCGCTTGGAGTGATCTTGAATTAGGAGATTACGCAGAAAGATATTTGGTAGATCAATTTTCAAGTGTAAAAAATGTTGGAAGAATAAGAGTTGGTGGATTAAGAGAATTAAGTATAAGAGTTTGGGTTGATCCTGTTAGGTTAGCAGCTAACGATTTAACAATTAAAGAAGTTGAGGCAGCTATGCGTGGAGAAAATATTAGTCTTCCAGCTGGTACTCTCGAAGCAGATAATATTGACCTTACACTTAACTTAGACAAGTCATATAATGATATTAATTCAATCAAGCAACTACCAATCAAAAAAAAAAATAATAAGGTTATTTTATTATCTGATGTTGCTAATATTGAATTTGGTCCAGTCTCAGAAAAAACACTCTTTAAAGCCCAAACAAAAGATCAGATAAATTTAAAGACAGTTGGGATAGGTATTTATGCAAGAAGTGGGGCTTCAACTGTTGAGCTTTCAAAAAATATCAAGAAAAAAATGATTGAAGTTAAGAAGTCTTTACCCGAAGAATTAGATTTAAGAGTTTCATTTAATAGAGCAAATTATGTAGAGGCAGCTATTGAAGAAGTTTATAAAACTTTATTTATAGCTTTTATATTAGTTGTTTTAATAATTTATTTATTTTTAGGAAATCTTAAGGCGGTTATTGTCCCTGCTATTGCTCTTCCAGTCAGTTTAATAGCATCTTTTTTAGGGCTTTATATATTCGGTCTATCAATAAATATATTTGTTCTTTTAAGTTTTATTTTAGCAATAGGAATAATTACTGACGACTCTGTGATTATGACAGATGCAATATATCGAAGAATAGAAAATGGAGAAACACCACTTGTAGCTGCCTATAAAGGCTCAAAACAAATTACATTTGCTATAATTGCTACTACTTTAATTTTAGTAGCAGTTTTTTTGCCACTAATTTTCATTGAGGGAATTTCTGGAACCTTGTTCAAAGAAACAGCAATAGCATTATCTTTTTCAATAGTTGTTTCCTCATTTGTAGCACTTACTTTATCTCCTATGCTCGCAAGTAAATTTTTAAATAAAAAAATATCAAAAAAATTTTTAATAAGTAAATTTGAAAAAGTTTTCTTTAATTGTGCTAAATTTTACCAGGAAACCTTGTACTTTGTTATTAATAAAACTAAAGCTGTTAGTATTTTTATTATTTTTATTATTGTTGCATCAATTTTACTATTTAATTTTTCAAAAAAAGAACTACTGCCTATGGAAGATCGTGGAGCTTATCTAATAATTGGATCAACTGATGAAGGAAGTTCCTTTGAATATACTCAAGAGCAAGCTCAAAAAGTTGAAGCAAGATTAATCCCTCTACTACAAGCTGATAACAGTCCATATTCAAGATTTATAATGAGAGTACCAGGTTTTGGTAATTCAGCTAATTCATATAATAGTTTTATAATAATTGCTCTTTTGGATGATTGGAAAAATAGAAAAAAAGGACAACAAGAAGTTTTGAGGGAAGCAATAGGAAAAATAGTAACTTTACCCCAAGCTTTAGCTTTCCCTATATCTCCTCAATCTATTAGGGTGTCAAACTATAACAAACCAGTACAAATGGTAATTTATGGAAGTACATATGAAGAGCTTGAAGAAATTCAAAAAAAAATAATTAGAAAACTTAGATCAAATAAAAATCTTTCCAGAATTGAATCAGATTATAATAGAAACAAACCAGAGGTAAAATTAATAATAAATAAAAATAAAGCTAAGGATTTAGGAGTTTCGACAAAAGCAATAGGTGAGTCTCTTGAAACACTTTATGGTGGTAAAAAGATTACTACCTTCAATAAATTGGGTAAAGAATATCCAATAATTGTTCAACAATATTTAGCTGATAGAAGAAATAAAGATGGAGTTTCAAAAATATTTGTGCGTTCTGAAACTAATGGAAAACTAATTTCTTTAGCAAATTTAGTGAGTTTTAAAGAAGAAGGTGCAGCAAAAGAACTAGCAAGATATAATAGACAACGAGCGGTTACTATATCAGCAAATATCAATGAGGGTTATACTTTAACTGAAGCCATAAAATTTTTTGAATCTGTAATGATAAATTTAGCTCCAAAAAATCAGATAGCTTGGAAAGGGAAATCTGAAGAAATAAAAGAAACAAGTAATGAACTTTTTATAATTTTTGCTTTAGCTTTATTAACGGCATATTTAGTAATGGCAGCAACATTTAATTCTTTCATACACCCATTTATTATTATCTTAACTGTTCCATTAGCTATTTTTGGTGGTTTAGTATTTATTCTATTTCTAAATAGTTCAATAAATATTTTTTCTCAGATTGCTTTAATCATACTAATAGGTATCTCAACCAAAAATAGTATTTTAATTGTTGATTATGCAAATCAAAACAGAACTAAAGGGAAAAGTATTGATATGGCTGTAAAAGAAGCTTGCGCTGTTAGATTTAGACCTATTCTTATGACTTCACTAAGTACGATGATTGCAATGATGCCTTTGATAATTGGAAATATTGGTCCAGGTGCAGGCGAGGGCTCTAGATTAGCAGTAGGGTCAACTATTTTAGGAGGAATGATTATTTCAACTTTCTTTACTTTATATGTTACTCCTTCTATGTATTTGGCTTTGGCAAGAAATACAAAAAGAATTGATACTATAGATTTAGAATTAAAAAAAGAATTATCTAAAAAATAATATATTTTTTTCTGTTAAGGGATTTTTTACACTTTAATAATTGTTTTTTATAAATCTTAGATTGCTTCTCTACTTTCTTGGCTAATTTAATTACTTTTTTATTTTTTTTATAATCTTTAAAATTTCCCCACCCTTCATGATAAGCAAGATATTGTTTAAAAGCATTATTTTTTGAAATTTTTAAAATAGTTTCAGTTTTATTTGTGTACCATCCAATAAAGTCAACACTATCTTTGAATCTCGCTCGGGTAGCTAATTTGTTTCCTGTTTCTTTTTTATATTGTTCCCAAGTTCCTTTGACTGCTTGAGAATAACCAAATGAACTAGAAAGTCTTTTATAAGGAACTATTTTAAAAAGTTTTTGTCG
>MDTB01222480.1_pt1 | contig 11206 bp, 4 predicted proteins | sample 811161 | NCBI WGS metagenome assembly MDTB01 (sample SAMN05326650, study PRJNA326480) | marine metagenome | isolation source: seawater | place: Mediterranean Sea | collected 2009
AGTAACCATTAATAGTGATGATGAGTATTTTTATGTAAATTCTTATAGTTGGCCTGAGCATGAGATGGGAATTGGAATAACTTCATGGCAGGAGCAGGTGCCCATCCCTCAAAATTACACCGGTGATAATAGTTGGAGAATTACTTTAAATCCAAAAATGGCAGTTAATCCAGTAGATACATCAGTTAATTTATTTAGAGGGGCCATCGCAATTGCGATTAATGGTGTCCCAATATTTAATGCTTTAAATAATCGCGGGGAAAACGCTTATGAAGAGGGAGAACTTGATAATTGGGGGGGGCATTTTGGAAGAGGAGATGATTATCACTACCATATGATCCCACTTCATTTAGAAGAACTTGTTGGAACAAACCAACCACTTGCATATGGGCTAGATGGCTTTCCAATTTACGGTTTAACTGATAGTGACCTAGACCAAGCCTTTGGTAGGTTCGATGAAAATGGAAGTTATAGATATCACGCCAGTTCAAATTCACCTTACTATATGCCTTATGTGGTGGGTGAAATTAATATTATTGACGATGAAATTTCACCTCAACCTTCTCAGAACCCCGTTAGACCTTCCGACACATTTAAGGCTGTTAGTGGTGCATCTATTACAGGGTTTTCTCAAACTGGGGTTAATGCTTTTTCTTTTGAATATACCGTTGATGGCGTCAAATATTACGTTAATTATAATTGGGATGAAAATTGCAAATTTACTTTTACCTATGTCGACGAAAATGGAGGGACTACAAATCTTCCTCATAACGGATCTTTATCTGACGGTTCGACCGAAAACACCGAAACATTTGTCAATAACTCAGCTTGTATTGATGTAAATTACAACTCAAGCATCTACGCCAATAATTCTGAAATTGACATAACCTTTACAAACAATTCTGGTCAAACAAATGGTTTTTCTGTAACTTCAGACGATTCTAATTTTACACTCAGCAGTATCGCCATTGACGAGGATGGTGCACTACTTGATGCCTTTAAATGTGAAGAAAAAGTGCAAGGCGTAGAAAAATCGATACCTATTGCATGGTCTAACATCCCTGAAGGCACTAATAGTTTAGCTATTTCAATTCATGGTCTTCCTAATGCCAATGAAACAAATTCATATTTAACACTATGGAATATTGACCCCAGTGTAACTGAAATTCCTTACGGTGAGGCTAATGATGGAGCGTGGTACATGGGGCCTAATAAAGACGGTGCCAAAATTTCGTATAGTTCACCGTGTAGCCCAAGTGGAGCCACTTCAACATATTATATGACTATTTATGCATTGTCTGAAACACCCCCTAGCTTACCTGAGCAAGATTCACTAATCATAGATTATACAGCTCTTATTGCCTCTTTTGACGATGTTACTATTATTGATCAGATTGTTTTAGAATACATTGCTACCTCATCCAATTAGATATGCAGGTCTCTTAGTTTTGATTCCAAAATCGAAAAGGATCACCTACTTTCTCCATCTCAATAAAAAGGAGTTTTTCCATTTCTTTTAATTTATCGCTGTATTTAGCATCCTTTGCCAAATTGATTTGATTTGAGCTGGGTTTGTTGCCAGTTAATTGAATGATTTCCTGTTGATGATGTTCAAGTAAAAGTTCGTTGGGGTTTTCTTTTAAATTAAACAATTGATTTTTTCTCACTTCACCTTCTAAAACGTCATATTTGATAAGTTTCCAATCGCCTTTAATTACAGCTCTAATTCCGGGCTTTGTTCCTCCAGAATAAGCTCCATATAGCACATCTCTAATTGTCTTTTGCTTTCCGAATAATACTTGCTTAAAACTTTTCCCATCCACCGAGTCAGGGATTTCAATATTTGCTAAATCACAGAGAGTAGGTAACAGATCAAGCAAATATATATTCCCTTTTGAGCTTGATTGCTTTTCGACGTTCGGCCCACAAACTATAAATGGGACTTTTAGACTGTGTTGATATAAATTTTGTTTTCCCATTAGACCGTGTTTACCCACTGCAATTCCATGGTCAGAGGTAAAAATTATGTAGGTGTTGTCTAGTTCTCCGCTGCTTTTTAGTATTTTGATTACCCTCCCTATTTGATTGTCGATTTCTTCTATCACTGCAAATTCTTTTCCTTTTTCATTTCGAATGGTCACCTCATCTCTTCTCTGCATAACCCCTTCTACTTCATTTTTATCGCGTAGATCTGGGTGTCCAATTGGAAAGGGATGCTTTGGAAGGTAGTTAATAGGCAGTTTTGGTGCTCTCTTATTGACTATGTCTGGTGGACCAGGATCAATTGCTCCATATTTTTTTAGCAATTCAGGTTTACCATGCCTTGGATCGTGAGGATGTGAAAACCCTAAATAAATTAGAAAGGGTTGTGTTTCATGCTTGGTTTTTCTCTTCTCTAAGTATTTAATGACTTTATCAGCATGCCATTTACTTCCATTTTCTTGATCAGCTTCTCTATTTTTTTTGTCGTATCGTTCCTCAAATAATAAATTGGCTCCTTCAAAGCTGTTACCTCTTTTTGAAGTTCTAAACGTATAATATCCATTTCGTTTAAAAATGGCAGGTAAACTAAAATAGGCCGGGTTTGCTGGAGAAATCTTAATATAATTTTCAGCTACTTTATGTACATAATTTAAGGGAGGATAATTCACATTAAAACCCTTGGTTTCCCAAAGATATCTTCCCGTCATAAGCATTATTCGTGAAGGAGTACATACTGCAGCACGATAGGATCCCATATGGTAAGCGCTGTCGAATGTCATGCCTTTTTTTGAAATTTTATCTATTTCAGGTGTGTCACAGGATTGATCCCCATAAGCATTCAGCGTTTTGGCATCTTGATCATCGGTCACTATGATGACAAAATTTGGTTTTTTATCATTTAAATTTTGAGCTTCTAAAAAATGTGCTATAAAAATTAATAACAGTAAATAAAACTTTTTCATTTTACAAAGATTTAAAAAACTAATCCAATGTGTTCATCACATTTCTTGATTTCTCTTGAAGTTCTTCGTTTTTGTGTTCGTAATGGAAAATAGTGAATGTTACATTGGAGGAAATCGCTGAATCATCCAAAAAATCCAAAAAGGCTCTTTAAAAGGAGAAGCGTGACAATAACAGTTAGACCAAGAATTAAGGTTGCCAATGAATGAAGACGATACCCTTGTGATACAGTCATCCCAGAAAATTGAGTTAAAATCCAAAAAAAGCTATCATTTGCGTGAGATATGACTGTAGAGCCAGCCCCAATTGAAATCACCACCAAAGCCTTATCTACTGTTGAGGTCAATTCTAAAATATCTAACATAGGGAAAACAATTGAAGCTGCTGTGACCAAAGCCACTGTTGAAGATCCCTGAGCTGTTTTTATGACTGCCGCTATCAAAAAAGGGAGCACTAAACCCAAAGGCAATGTTTTAATAAAGGGTTCGATAGAGTGGTGAAATCCAGAGGCCTGAATAATTTTCCCAAAAGCTCCCCCTGCTGCAGTGATCAAAATGATTGTGGCAGATCCTTTAATGGCATCTCCAAGCCAGCCGGATTGAGATAATCTTTTGGACCCTTTTGATTTTGGAATACGAAAGGCCAAAAACATCCCAATTAGTAGCGCTACAAAAGGGTCCCCTATAAATGTTATGATGGCTTTTAACCCTCCGTCTTCCAAAGGAAACCCTGGATATTCCGCAACTGCACGAATAACAATAAGAAGCAATGGTGTGAGAATGGGCATAATGGTTCTTGATATAGAGGGTAGTTTTTCTGAGCTGACTACTTTTTCTTTTTTTGATATCGAATCTGATTCGATCCATATTTTTTCCCCCATATATTTTGAAAATTGAATGCATACAAGAAGACCTATACTACTAGCTGCAAGTCCAAATATAATAACCCAGCCTAAGTCTGCACCAATTATTGCTGCTGCTGCTAAAGGCCCAGGTGTTGGGGGTACCATAGTGTGAGAGGCTGTTAGTCCCATGGCTAAGGCAACGGCTGTACCAGCTATAGAGACCCCTACTCGTTTTGTGAGGGCTTTATTTACAGGCGTAAGGATAACAAATCCCGAATCGGCATAAACTGGAATTGATACCACATAACCCACAAAGGCAATTGCCATATGTACTCGTTTTTTACCAAAAATGTTGACAAAGAAATTCGCTACTACAGTAGCGCCACCAGATTTTTCAAAAAAAGTGCCAATTATAAGTCCAACAACGATTATGATTCCAATTGAACCAAGTGTATCTCCAAAACCTTTCTGTAAGTTGGTTAGAATATCATTGGTTGACATTCCTGACGCAAATCCAAAGCCAATGCTAACTAAAATAAGAACTAAAAAGGGATGCCAATTGAGCCGGCTTGTTAAAAAAATGACAAATACTATGGCTATAAAAAGAGTGAGGAAAGAAAGAATCATATACTAATGTAAATCACGATTGACTAGTGCGCCTGACCCACCCTTCAAAAAGTCAAGGTCACATCCTTCATCTGCTTGATTGACATGCTCTATGTAAAGCTTTGCATAGCCTCTCTTTGCTTGCGGACTTGGAGGCTTCCATTTGTTTTTCCTCGCTTCTAATTCTGCCTCGGAGACTTCAAGTTGAAGACTTCTATTTTCAACATCAAGGTGAATGACATCATCATTTTGAACTAGAGCTAAAGTTCCGCCAACAGATGATTCAGGAGCTATATGCAACACTACTGTGCCATAAGCTGTGCCACTCATTCTGCCATCAGAAATTCGAACCATATCTTTCACTCCCAGATCTAAAAGCTTTTTTGGGAGTGTCATATTGCCCACTTCAGGCATACCAGGGTAGCCAATAGGCCCAACTCCTTTTAATACCATTACACAATCTTTATCTATATCTAAATTTGGGTCATTGAACCTATCGTGATAGTCTTCAATACTTTCAAAAACAACTGCCCTTCCTCTATGTTTCATTAGATGGGGACTAGCTGCGCAGGGTTTAATAACTGCCCCTTTCTCACACAAATTACCTTTTAAAATAGCAATCCCTGCTTCTTTCATAAAAGGATGCTCAAGATCACCTATCACGTCTTTGTTAGTGTTGGTAGCCTCTTTAGCATTTTCAATGAGCGTTTTCCCATTGACAGTAATAGCTGGACTCAAATGAACTTTCATAGCATTTATTACAGCATTTAACCCTCCAGCGTAAAAAAGGTCTTCCATTAGATATTTTCCAGCAGGCATCAAGTTGACAATCATAGGCAAACGACTCGCTAATGCATCAAAATCTTCTAAATTTAAGGAGACACCAATTCTTCTTGCAATAGCTAATAAATGTAGAACCACATTGGTTGACCCTCCAATGCTTGCATTTATTTTTATAGCATTTTCAAAAGCTTGTCTGGTAAGTACTTTTGAAAGGGTTAAATCTTCTTTGACCATTTCGACTATGCGGTTTCCTGCCAAATGCGCCATAACCTTTTTCCTAGAATCTACAGCTGGAATTGCAGCAGCATTTGGCAATGTGAGCCCTAATGCTTCAACAGTGCATGCCATTGAAGAAGCAGTTCCCATGGTCATACAGTGCCCTGCACTTCTGCTCATGCAAGTTTCGGCTTCACGCATTTCTTCAGCAGTAATTTCACCTTTAACTAAAGCTTCTGATATTTGCCAGGTGAGAGTTCCAGATCCTACTTTTTCTCCTTTCCAGTAACCATTGAGCATGGGCCCGCCAGGCACAACAAGAGTAGGCAAATTAACGCTACATGCTCCCATTATGGTTGATGGAGGGGTTTTATCGCAACCTGTTAGAAGCACAATTCCGTCTAATGGATTGGCTCTTATGCTTTCTTCTGTATCCATGCTAGCCAAATTGCGATAGAGCATTGTGGTGGGTTTCATAAGGGTTTCACCCAATGACATTACAGGAAATTCTAGTGGAAAGCCTCCCGCCTCATAGATTCCACGCTTCACAATTTCAGCAAATGATTTTAAATGTGCATTGCAGGGTGTTAAATCTGACCATGTATTGCAAATACCAATAACAGGTTTACCCTCAAACATATGATCTGGGTGTCCTTGATTGCGCATCCAAGAGCGATGCACAAAACCCATCTTATTGTTTTCTCCAAACCATTCTGCACTTCTTAGTTTTTTGTTTTTCATTTGGTAAAATTGATATCTATTTTTAAATATAGTATTTTATTTATTTTGATTTTTTTAACATTTTAAAAACTGAAATTAATCAACAATTGCGTATCACACATTATCCTATTATTGTCAGATATTCAGATTATTATTACTTCGAAACAGTAAGGTTAGATTTTGGTTTTGTTAAAGACATCATAAATATTAATGTAAATTCTGCAATATTTTAACGTTTTTTTTTTATTATTCGGAGTTATTTTCTAGATTTAGAGTGGATTTAGAATTTCATAAATCACAAACAAACAAAACTAATAACAAATGAAAAAAATTAAACTAATTTCATTGGTATCTGTTTTTGCTTTATCTCTTTATAGTTATGCTCAAAATGATATATCAGGAACAATTACTGATAAAGATGGGAATCCAATTCCAGGAGCTACTATAATAATTGTTGGAACTACAACAGGGGCAACATCGGATTTTGATGGAAACTACACTATTTCTGCTAGTGAAGGCCAATCGCTTGAGTTTTCAAGCCTAGGTTTCTCAACATTAACTGTTGAGGTAGGTAATTTATCTACAATTAACATTTCCCTTGAAGAGTCTTCGGAAGCACTAGAGGAAATTATTGTAACGGGATATTCTTCCCAACGAAAAAAGGACATAACTGGTGCAGTATCCGTTATAGAAGTTGACGAAATGAATAAAACTCAAGCTACCAGTTTCTTGCAAAAGCTTGAAGGGCGCGCAACTGGTGTTCAAATATCAGCATCTGGGGAACCTGGTGACGGGTCTACCGTAAGAATTAGAGGTATAAGTTCATTAGGTAATAATGATCCTCTATATATAATAGACGGTGTTCCAGTTCAGGATTCTTTTATGACGTCCATTAATCCCAATGATATTCAGAATATCCAGGTTTTGAAAGACGCGGCTGCAGCTTCAATTTATGGTGCAAGAGCAAACAATGGGGTTATCATTGTAACCACAAAAAAAGGTGCAGTTGATGGAGGTGTTCAAATTACTTATGACTCCTATATTGCTCATGGTATGCCTAATAGAACTTTGGATTATATGATTAAAGATCCCTACGATTATCAAACATTTATTAAGGAAAGATATGCAAATGGTGGTCTACAAGTAAGTCCGCTAAATCCGTACAGTTATCCTCAGGGTACTCTTCCAAGGTATCTGAGTCCAAATGGAGTCTCAGGTATCGGTGATACTTCTGATTTAACTAAATATTCTTACCCAGACTACTTGATTATGGAAGCTAACTGGGATGGTACCTATTGGTTTGATGAAGTTTTTACAGGTGGAATAACTCATGAACATAATGTTGGAGTTTCTGGTGGAACGGAAAATGGACGCTTTTACATGTCGGCTGGATACCTAGACCAAGAGGGTGCAATGGTTTTTAATAATTTCAATAGGTTATCACTCAGAGCTAATTCAGATTTTACATTAGGAAAAGTTAAAATTGGTGAAAATATTACTATAACTAGATCTCAAAGATTGGGAGGAAATGACTCTGTAGGCGGTGGAAATCAAGACGAGCAAGGAGTTATGCAGGGACTTACAGCCGCTAACCCAATAATTCCTGTCTATGATATTGGAGGTAATTTTGGTGGTGCACGTGCAAATGGTGTTCAGGGTAGTAATGAATACGCAAGATTGTATAGAAATAAAGACAATGAATTTAATGGATATAGAATTCTTGGAAATCTATATTCTGAGGTTGAAATTATTGAGGGGTTAACTGCTAGAACAAGTTTCGGTATTGATTTTAACCATGGTTGGAGTAAATCATTTAGATATCCTGTGCCCGAGGCTGCGCAACCAAACTTTACAAATGGTTTTAGTGAAAATTGGAATAGAACTTACAATTGGACGTGGACGAATACATTAAAATATAACAAAACAATAGATTCCCATGTAATTCAAGTTTTAGCTGGATACGAAGCGATAAAAAATACAAATCGAAACATTAATGGTAGCTTCGCTCAGTATGTTACTCAAGATCCTAACGCTTGGTATTTAAATGGTGCGTTAGCTGATCCAGATACAAGGTCAATATCTAGTAACGGAGGGTTCTCTACATTAGCCTCATTCTTTGCAAAAGGTGATTATACTTTTGATGATAAATATATAGCTAGTGTAACTGTTAGACGTGACGGGTCCTCTAATTTTGGTGAGGCTTACCGATATGGTACATTTCCCGCTGGTAGTATAGGATGGAGAATTTCAAGCGAAAGCTTCATGTCTTCAATTTCTTGGATCAACGACCTAAAAATTAGAGCTGGTTATGGTATAACAGGTAACCAGTCTATTCCTGCTGGTAATGCATTTGACCGATTTGGTGGTGGAACAGGCTCAACATTTTATGATATTAATGGAACTCAAAACTCAATTGTTACAGGATATGCTCTTGTAAATAGAGGAAATCCCGACGGAAGATGGGAAGAAAATACATCTTCAAACATTGGTTTTGATGCAACATTGATTGATAATAAACTTGGTATTGTTCTAGATGTCTGGCAACGTGAAGTAGATGGATTATTATATCCGGCTTCTCTTCCCGGTGCATCTGGTGTAGCGATTCCTGCGTTTGTTAATATTGCAGGTATGGAAAACAAAGGGATAGACCTTCAAGTTTCTTGGGACGATTATGTAAGTGGAGACTTTGGTTACAACCTTTCTTTTAATCTTTCCACCTACAGAAATGAGCTGACTCAAATTGATGGTGATGCAACAAGTTTCATTCCTGGAGGGTTTGATTCTAGAATCGGAATTGTTAACAGAGCTGAAGTAGGACAGCCCGTTGGTTCGTTCTATGGATACCAAACAGATGGTTATTTTAATTCTCAAGCCGAGGCAGACGCATCAAATCAATCTGGTGCTGCTCCAGGTAGAATTAAATTTGTTGATCGTAACGGTGACGGTATAATAAACGATGACGACCAAGGAGACATTGGTAATGCTCAACCTGACTTCACTTTAGGATTCAATCTTGGTTTTAATTACAAGAAATGGGACTTCAACGCGTTCTTCTTCGCGTCCGTCGGTAATGAAATTTTCAATTATAATAAACTATTTGACGTGTTCGCCTTTTTTAATACAAATGTTAGGCAAACTAGACTTACAGATTCTTGGTCTCCATCAAATCCAGACCCAAATGCATTATATCCTATAAATGACATTAATGATATATTTAGTAACCGACCAAGTGATTTCTATGTTGAAGATGCGTCCTACTTAAGAGCTAGAACTATTCAGTTAGGATATACAGTTGATACTATAAGTAATCTCACGTTAAGGTTATATGTGCAGGCGGATAATTTATTCACTGTAACTAGTTATACCGGTATTGATCCAGCGCCTTCAAGCTTTGGGATAAATAATGGTTCTACTGGAAGTGCTGATTTATGGAATGGATATGACTTAGGTAATTATCCAGTTGAACGAAAATTTATGTTTGGAATAAACGCTCAATTTTAATTTAAATATTTTTAAAAATGAAAAAAGTAAACAAAATTAGCCTTATTGCATTTACATTAGTACAAGCAATAATTGTAGGGTGTAATGAAGATTTCCTTGATTCGCCCGCCCAGGCTTCACTTGATGAAGGTACACTGGCAAATGACTCCGGAGTTGAAGCCTCTTTAATTGGTACTTATTCAATGTTAGATGGATGGAATGGTAATAACGCTGCACTAGCCCCTGCTTGGCCCACTGCCGGTAGCAATTGGATTTGGGGTAGTGTACTCAGCGATGATGCTTACAAAGGTTCAGACCCCGGTGATCAACAACAGACTCAAATTCTTGAAATTTATGAGTGGGAAGCAGGTAACCAGTATTATAATAATATTTATAAGTCTCGTTATGAAGGAGTTGCTAGAGCAAACGCTACCATTAAATTAATGAATAATGCGATGGAGAACGGTGAAAATGTTTCACGTGCCGCAGCTGTAGAAGGAGAAGCAAAGTTCTTAAGATCTCATTTCCACTTTGATGCTTGGAAAATGTGGAAAAATATTCCTTATGTTGATGAAACAGTGACTGATTATAAAATGGATAATACTGAGGACATTCTTCCAAAAATTAAAGCTGATCTTCAATTTGCTATTGATAATTTACCTGAAGTTCAACCAAATGTTGGGAGAGCTACTAAAGGATCTGCAAGATCATTACTAGGTAAGGTTCTTTTATTCAATAAAGAATATGCTGCTGCTAAAACACAGTTTGATGCCGTAGTGAATAGCGGAGTTTATTTGCTTCAAGATTGTTTCCATGATATCTTTACAACAGGTGGAGAAAATGGAACTGGTATGATATTTACAATTCAAGGTTCGGTTAACGATGGTAATGGTGGGAGCATTAATGGTATGTTTGCAGACCGTTTAAACCATCCTCATGGTGGTTCTCCTTTCGGATGTTGTGGTTTTCATCAGCCAAGTCATAATTTGGTAAATGCGCATAAGGTTGATTCTAAAGGACTTCCCTTCTTAGATAAATCATATAATAATGCAGACGTTACTATTGATGACGTGGTCGATCCAAGGTTAGATTGGACTGTTGGTAGAGATGATGTGCCTTTCTTAACATGGGGGCTTCACGAACCTACTTGGATTAGAAACAGACCTTTTGGAGGACCTTTCAGTCCAAAGAAATTTATTCACGAGCCAAATGAAATTAGTAATGTAGGTTGGTCTAATAAACAATTGAGTCCACTAAATATCCCGATCATCAGATATGCTGACGTACTATTGATGTTAGCAGAAACAGAAATTGAAGTTGGTTCTTTAGAAAGAGCTAGAGAGCTTGTAAACATGATTCGAGCAAGGGCTGCAGGATGTGCCATTAACAGTGATGGTCTAGCCACAACAGACTTAAATGACCCCTCTATCTCTTGGGCGAAATATGATGTTAAGCCATATACCGAAACTTGGACTGATCAAGAAACTGCTAGAGCAGCTGTGCGATTTGAACGAAGAATAGAGCTTGCTCTTGAAGGCCAAAGAATGTTTGACCTTGTTAGATGGGGTATTGCAGAACAAGTAATCAATAATGATTATTTACCTGTTGAGAAAA
>MDTB01146633.1_pt1 | contig 11205 bp, 15 predicted proteins | sample 811161 | NCBI WGS metagenome assembly MDTB01 (sample SAMN05326650, study PRJNA326480) | marine metagenome | isolation source: seawater | place: Mediterranean Sea | collected 2009
ACTAGTGATTTGATGTAGCGATGCCAAATAAATATTAAGCCCACTTATTAAAGTAACAATACCTAGAACAATCTGCAAAAATAAAAATAATAGCAATATATGTAATGAGTTATACAAATTTGTCATTTTCTTTTTATATATAAATATTGACAGTAAAACCGCATACAATGTTATTATATATGCTAAATTTCTATGATAAAATTGAACTAATGAATGATCATTAAAATTCAAAAAGTCTTTAAAATTTCTTATAAATAAATCATTAGGCAGATACCCGTTTCCCATTGTAGGCCATGTTTGGTAGATTTGTCCAGCATCTAATCCGGAAACAAATGCACCCATTACAATCTGAATAAAAACTAACAAAATAAAAAATAAAAATGGTAAATTATTATTTGTTAATTTAAAAAATAATCTATTTTCCTCTAATTTCGTATTTTTAATCAGCCAGAAAATTATAGAAATTATTAATATTGCAGTTGATAGATGAATAGACAATCTGTAATGGCTGACAGTAATATCATTAACTAAACCACTCATAACCATAAACCAACCAATTATACCTTGAAAAATTATCAAAATAAAAATCAAATAACATATATATAAATATTTTTTATTAATTTTTCTTGAAAAATGAAAATAAATTAACGGTATTAGAAAAAATATTCCAATTAGCCTTGCTATAATTCTATGAAAATATTCCCAATAAAAAATAATTTTAAATTCATGAATTGACATGTTGAAATTTAATAAATTATATTGCGGAATTTGCTTATATAAATAAAAATAATTTTCCCAAGTATTATCATTTAAAGGAGGCAATATTCCGCTAAATAATTCCCATTCAGTTATAGATAGACCTGAATTGGTTAATCTAGTTAAACCACCAACTATTATTATAAAAAATACTAATATTAGCGAAATAATTAACCAATTAAGAAATAACTTTTTTATTATTTTATCGTTTGCAAACATTAATTATAATATATATTTATCCTATTAATCTTAAATTTTATTATTGTCGCTATGATAAACCAAAAAATACACAAAATAAGAAAAGAATTAGACAAATTAGATATCAAGCTGTTAAAGATTATTAGAAAGAGAACTAAGTTTATTAATATTGTCATTAAAAATAAAAAGTTTAAAAAAGATATAGTAGATAAAAAGAGAATCAGAATAATACTAAAAAATATAAAAAAGAAATCAAAAAAAGAAGGAATAGATCCTAGAATTACACTCAAAATATGGAAATCAATGATTAACGCTTATATTGATTATGAATATCGCAATTTTAAAAAAAAATAATTATTTACTGTGAGGAGGAAGTTTTTTTTCTACAAAATACTCATGCTTTCTTGTATTGGGATTATACTTTTTTAGTTTAAGCTTATCTTTAACTTTTTCACCTTTTGTTGGTTTTTTCGCATAGTAAATAAACTTACTATCTGGATTATTCTCTGGAACCATTCGCACTTTAAGATGTGTTTTTTTTGCCATAAGTTTTTATCTTATTTATTTTTTCTAAAATTAAATTACTTTTTGCTTTTAAAAAATATTTATAATAATCAGCTTTTAAACCATGAGAGTCGTTATCGTCAAGGTTAATTATATTTTTATTTAGTAAAGTTTTTACACCAAAAATAGTCATACCTTTGTTTTTTAGCAAAAATTTTATCATTTTAATTATCTCTACCTGTTTTGATGAATAATATCTTCTATTGTTAATTTTTTTAGGTTTTATTATTTTAAATTCTTTTTCCCAATATCTCAAAATATAATTTTGAGGTTTTTTAGTAGTTGGGTTAATTAAATTAAGGATTTTGGAAACACTAGAAATGTCAAGCATTTTACTCATATAAGTTGATTTAACTTTTCAGATATATTCTTTGAAGATAAAAAACTTATTGATTTTCTTGCAGTAATAATATGTTTTTCCTTGGTCTTAGGATTTCTTCCAATTCTTTCTTTTTTGTAAATTATTTTAAAAGAACCAACATTTTTTAGTTTAAAGTTACCTTTTGTTATATTCTCAATTAAAATATCAATAAAGTCATTTACTATTTTTTTCGAATAATTAAATGAAAAACCTGTATTAAAACTCAAATTCTTAACTAAATCTTTTTTTTTTAAATTACTTTTAGACATTTTTAGAATGTTTTAAATTTTTCTTTATCTCTGACATTAAATTTCCTTTGATTATCTTATAACATAAATCGATAGAATGATAAAATCCAACCGAGTCAATTCCTCCATGACTTTTAACAACTGGCCCATTTAAGCCTAAAAAAATAGCTCCATTATATTTCCTAGGATCTAACTTTTCCTTGAATTTTTTTAATGAAAAATAAGAAAATAATAATGATATTTTTGAAAATATATTTTCTGTAAGAGATTTTTTTAAATTTTTAGTAATAAATTTAGCTGTTCCTTCAGCAGTTTTTAAAGCAATATTACCAGTAAACCCATCTGTAATAATTACGTTAGATTTACCACTCATAATATCATTACCTTCAATGTAACCATTGTAAGTAAAATTATCTTCGACAGATAAATCTTTAAGTCTTTTTGATGCAACTTTGAGCATTTCAGTTCCTTTTATCTCCTCGGCTCCAACGTTTAAAAGAGATACCTCCGGTTTTACTTTTGGATACAAAGATTTAAAAAGAGCTGAACCTAATTCAGCAAAGTCTACAAGATTTTGATCATTGCATTCAATATTTGCACCTAAATCTAAGACTACATTCATTCCATTTTGATTAGGCCACAAGCCAGCTAAAGCTGGTTTACTTACTCCATTCATCATCTTTAAAATCATTCTAGAAATAACTAGCAGCACTCCAGTATTTCCTGCAGATAAACTAATATCTGATTTTCCATCTAATTGATGATGAATACAATTCCACATACTTGTATTTTTTGAATTTTTAACTGCTGTCATGGGTGACTCTGAATCAGAAACAACGCTTTTTGAGTCAATTATATTCACTGAATTTAAATTAATATTATATTTTTTTAAAGTATTATTTATAACTTCTTCTTTTCCAAAAATGTTAATAACAAAATCATCTTTAATTTTATTTTTGTCTAAGAATAGCTTTATACCTCCAATTGTTTTATCTGGAGCGTTATCACCACCCATTGCATCAATTGCAATAGAAATTTTTTTTAACATAAGGAATGGTTAGATATCTAAAATCTTTTTTCCGTTATAATATCCAGATTTTAGATCTATATGATGGGATAGTTTATATTCACCACTTTTTTTATCCTCGACAATATTCACTGAAGATAACTTATGATGCGATCTTCTCATTTTCTTTTTTGATATAGAAGTTTTTCTTTTTGGTACAGCCATAATTATTTATACTTATTAATTATGTCTCTTATCATATTTGCTACTGGTATTTCAAAGCAAAAATTATAAAAATCTAAGAAATAAGTTTCAAAATCTGCATATTTTGAACTTTTTTGGTCACTTAAACTAGGAAAGTATTTACAAATTAAAGCGTAGTTTATATATAAAGAAAAATCTTTTTTATTCTTTATCTCAATCTTAAGTAAAATATCGTATAAAACTTTATTTAATTCTTTCATTTTTTTATTAACAGTAACATCACCAAATCCTAATTCACGCAAATTATATTCAATATTGTAAAATAAATAGTCATATTCTTTTTGATCAAATTTAATTTTCTTTGCTTTAAAAATAATTAGTATAAGTGAAAAATGAATAAACATTAGATATATTCTTGTTTCAAAAGTATCAGGTAAACTAATATTCTTATAAAAAAAAGAATTTCTAGATAACTTCAATAATGTGTTATATAAGTCTCTATTATGTATTTTGTTAAAAATCATTACAAATTCTTGTTCATATTTATTATTTTTAATATTTTAATTAGTTGTACTTTTCAAGAGCCAAATAAAAAACATGGAATCATTTATCTTGAGAATAGATCTAAAAAGATAAAAATTAATACATCTAATAAAAATGACGTAATTAGGATATTGGGGCATCCTCATACAAAATCTGTCGATAATTCAAATAAATGGATTTACATCGAAAGAATTTTAACAAAAGGTGAATATCACAAGTTAGGTCAAAATATTCTTAAAACAAATAACATATTGTTACTAGAATTTAATAAATACGGTATAGTAAATGATAAAGTTTTTTACGACAAAAATAGTATTAAAAAATTAAGCTTCTCTGAAGACGAAACTAAAAATGAATTAACAAAAAAAAGTTTTGTTGAAAATTTTCTACAAAGTTTAAAAACTAAAATGTATGGTAAAAAATAAAAAATTAGTGTGCAATGATAGCAAGTAAGAGCAGTGCTACTATATTAGTAATTTTTATCATGGGGTTTACTGCAGGACCTGCTGTATCTTTATAAGGATCTCCTACTGTATCACCTGTAACAGCTGCTTTATGTGCTTCGGAACCTTTACCTCCATAGTTACCATCTTCAATAAATTTTTTAGCATTATCCCAGGCTCCCCCTCCTGCCGTCATTGAAACAGCAACAAAAAGACCTGTTATAATAACACCTAATAACATAGCGCCTAATGAAGATAATGCAGCTTCAATACCCCCGATTTGTAGAATTATAAAGTAAAGTATAACAGGAGATAAGACGGGCAATAGTGAAGGTAAAATCATTTCTTTAATTGCTGCTTTAGTTAGCAAGTCTACTAATTTACCATAATCAGGTTTTCTTTTACCTTTCATAATCCCAGGAATTTTTTTGAATTGTCTTCTCACTTCTATAACTACAGCGCCACCAGCTCTTCCAACTGCCTGCATTCCCATTGATCCAAATAAATAAGGTAACATCCCACCAATTAACAAACCAGCTACAACAAAAGGGTTTGATAAATCAAATGTTACAACTACGCCCTCTAAGGCAGAACCTTTTACGGTAGAGAAGTATTTTATGTCCTCAGTGTAAGCTGCAAATAATACCAAAGCTCCTAATCCTGCTGAACCAATTGCGTAACCTTTTGTTACAGCTTTAGTTGTGTTTCCAACAGCATCTAGAGCATCTGTTGTTTTTCTGACATTTTTTGGTAATTTTGACATCTCAGCAATACCGCCAGCATTGTCAGTTACTGGACCGTAAGCATCTAAAGCAACTACCATTCCAGTAAGCGCCAGCATAGCAGTTACAGCAATAGCAATACCATACAATCCAGCAAGTTCATTTGTATACAAAATACCTGATACAATAATTAAAGCTGGAATAGCAGTCGCTTCCATAGAAATTGCTAAACCTTGAATAACATTTGTTCCATGACCTGTTGTTGATGATTGAGCTACAGATTTTACAGGTCTGTAATTTGTGCCAGTGTAATATTCTGTAATCCAAATTAATAATCCTGTGATTACAAATCCAACTACTCCACAAATATACAAATCCATTCCATTAAATATTTTTGATTTATTAGAATATGTTTCATTTAGTCCGACTACAGCATCAGTCACAGGATATAAAATCAAAAGCGATGTAATTGCGGTAACAATAAAGCCTTTATACAAAGCACCCATTATATTATTGCTTTTACCTAATTTAACAAACCATGTTCCTATGATTGAAGTTAAAATACAGGCGCCGCCTATAGCTAAAGGATAGATCATTAAGTTATAATCAGAAGGAAAGAAAATAGATGAAAGAACCATTGTTGCAACGATCGTTACTGCATAGGTTTCAAATAAATCAGCTGCCATTCCAGCACAATCTCCCACATTGTCACCAACATTATCTGCGATTACAGCTGGATTTCTTGGGTCATCTTCAGGAATGCCTGCTTCAACTTTTCCAACTAAGTCCGCACCAACATCGGCACCCTTGGTAAAAATGCCTCCACCAAGTCTGGCAAAAATTGAAATAAGAGATGCACCAAACCCAAGAGCTACTAATGCATTAATAATTTCTCTTTTATCAGCGTTTAAATTTATCAGAACAATATAATAAAATGTAATTGCCAATAAAGCTAAACCAGCAACCAATAGGCCTGTAATAGCTCCAGATTTAAATGCTATTGTTAATCCTGATTGTAAATTTTTTCTTGCAGCTTCAGCAGTTCGAACATTAGCTTTAACTGAAATTAACATACCAACGTAACCTGCAACACCTGATAAAAAGGCACCTATAAAATAACCAATACCAACAAGATAATTAAAAAAATAGGTCACTATAGCCAAAACAATTATCCCAACAACAGCAATAGTTTTATATTGTCTGTTCAGATATGCTTTTGCACCAATTTGAATTGCTTCAGCAATTTCTTGCATTCTTTGATTCCCGGGACTAGAGGAAATTATTTGGCCTGAGAGTAGATAGCTATACGCAACGGCTAAAACTCCTGTGAAAGCTATTAAGTAAAGTAATTCTAAATAATTTGTCATGATATAAAGCGCATAAATGCCAAATTAACATTAAAAACGCAAGCTAAACTTCGAAATAAATAACATTTTTTTAGTCACCTTTTCTCAAATTCTTCGATACTTTATCAAGTATTGCGTTCAAATAACCAATTTGAATTTTTTCTAAAAAATGTTCAGAAACTTGTAAATACTCACTTATAACCACTTTTTTTGGTGTATTATGCTTAAACATAAGTTCAAATATTGCAGCAAATAATATAATTTTTAATAACTTATCAGTTTTACTCAAATTAATATCATTAGAAAGATATGAATTTATTGTTTTCTCTATTAACTCTGATCTCTCTAGAGTGCCGGTTACCACATCTTTAATAAATTTTTTATATTGACTTTTTGGATAATCAATCTCAGTTCCTGGGTTCATCAGCGAGTTATAAAGTTTTTGAATTACTTTAATCCGAGGTGATGTATTTTTAAATTTTTTTAGGTTCATTTTTTAATATTAATATCACTGCATTGGCAGCTTCTGAACCCTTATTCGGTTTTTTGATATTTGACTTTACGCTTCTACCTAAAGCCTGCTTAAGATTTAAAGCAGTAATAATACCGTTGCCTATAGGTTTGTTAAAGTTAACAGAAAGATCCAAAATCGAGCTAAATGTTGATGAACATATAAAATCAAAATGGGGAGTTTGACCTTTAATTACACATCCTAAAGCAATAAATCCATCAAATTTATTTATATTTCTTCTAATTGCTATTGGTATTTCGTATACACCAGGAACATCTAAAATACTTACTTTCAATTTATTACCTAGAATTCTCTTTTTTGCATTAATTACCAAATTTCTAGAAATATCTTTATAGTAATTTGAGTTAATGATTAAAATTTTTTTCATTTTATTATTATTTGCTTTTTAATTTTTAAACCAAAACCTTCAAGCCCAATAATTTTCTTTTTACTTCTGGAAATTAATATCATATTTTTTACATTAAGATCTTTAATTATTTGAGCTCCAATACCATAATACCTTAGCGTATTTATATTGCTATCTTTTGAGAGATTATTCTTATTATTTATTATCAGTAATAAGAAACTCTTGTATTTAGACATTATATTTAAAGATTTATTTATATTAATATTGTTTAAAATTTTATTATTATTTATTTTAGTAGATAATACTCTAACAGGAATTGATTTTTTTTTATCCAGTTTACCTTTTGAAATCACTACATTTATATTATTTTCCAAATTGTTTTTATAATTGTAGATATTAACCTTGCCAATATCTTTTATAATAACACTTCTGAGTGAAGATCTGGTAATTAATTTCTCGTATCTTAATCTATAAGAAATCAGGTCTTCAATCGAAGCAAGCTTGATTTTATGTTTTTTTGAAAATTTGATTAGATCATTTAGTCTAGCCATTCTTCCATCCTCATTCATAACTTCACAAATAACTGAACTGGGATTTAATTTTGATAATTTTGAAATATCAACAGAGGCCTCGGTATGGCCTGCTCTCTCTAAAACACCTCCACTTCGTGCAACTAATGGAAATACGTGACCGGGAGATACAATATCATTTTTTTTTGTTTTAGGATTAATAGCTGTCTTAATTGTTCTAGCTCTATCTTGAGCTGATATTCCTGTTGTAATACCTCGTCTAGCCTCAATTGAAATTGTAAAAGCAGTTTGCATTCTAGACTTGTTTGCTGGAGACATTAATGGAAGTTTTAAATTATCAATTTGTTTTTTTGTAAGTGCTAGACAAATAAGGCCCCTTCCATGCTTAGCCATAAAGTTAATATTTTTAGAGGTGCATTTGGAAGCAGGAATTATTAAATCACCTTCATTTTCTCTATCTTTATCATCAACCAATATAAACATTTTGCCTTTTTTAGCCTCTTTAATGATTGATGTTATTTTTGAAAATTTATTTTTTAACATTTAAATAGAATATTTATATATATATTTACCAAATATATCTAATTCTACGTTGACTAAATCATTTGTTTTTAAATTCTTTAAATTAGTTAATTTTAACGAGTGAGGAATTATATTTATCTCAAAAAAGTTCTGATAAACTTTTGAAATAGTAAGAGACACTCCATTGATGGATATTGATGCTTTCTCAGCTAAAAAATTTTTTAAGTTACCAGTAGGAATCTTAAATTTTACTAACCAAGTTTTATCTATTACGGTTATTTTTTTTATTTTGGCTACAGTATCAACATGACCTTGGGCAAAATGACCAGAGATTTTTTGACCATATACAAGTGATTTTTCTAGGTTAATTTTTTGGTTTAATTTTAGCTCTTTAAAATTAGACCTTTTTAAAGTTTCATTTGATATGTAAAAATAAATTAAAGATTTACTAATTTTTACAAGAGTTAAACAAACTCCGTTACAACAAATTGATGATCCGATATCTTTATTGAGAAAATTAATGTTAGAGTGAATACCTACAAAAATACTTTTTTGAGATTTTTTTATACTTTTTACTAATCCAGTATTATAAATGATGCCATTGAACATTAATAAAACCTCTTTTTATAAAGTTTATCATTATTTAAATTAATAATTATTCTTTTTGCTGGTATTTTTTTTAAATATTTTGAAGTATCATTATTTTTACCATATTTTCCTAACTTGATGTGACCTTTAAAAATATATAGATCATGTAGTAGTTTATTTTTAATTAATATATTAAGAAAAGATAATCCAGACTCAACGAATATTCTTGAATAACCCAGTCTATATATCTTTTTGAATAATAGATTAAAATCTTTTTTGTCTTTTAACTTATCTACTAGTATAATTTTATAACCTCTTTTTTTAAAGATATTAGATTTTTGAAAATTTTTTTTTTTAGTAATTAAATAGGTTTTTCTTTTTTTTATTAGTTTATTTAATAAAAGTTTTTTTTTTAAATTCAAATTTAAATCAACTATAAATAAGTCAGGTTTGTTATTATTTAATCCTTCGATTCTGCAATTAAGTAAAGAATTATCAAAATTTATTGATTTAGATGTTGATATTATGCAATTGTTTTGAGATCTCAATAAGTGAACTATTTTTCTAGATATCTCGTTTGTTATCCATTTTTTTTTTTTACTAATCGTGAGATAATCTTTTGACAATGCAATTTTTGCTGTAATAAATGGTAAATTATATTTTTTGTTTACAATATAACTTTTATAAAAAAATTTATATTTATTTGATTTAATTAGTTTTGTCTTAATACCTTTTAAATTTAAAATTTTCTTTGATTTTTTAAAAGTTCTTATATCTGGATCTTCATTTGCAAAAAAAACTTTTTTTATTTTTTTTTTTACAATAATATTTATACAAGGAGGTGTTTTCCCATAATGTACGCAAGGTTCTAATGTTGTGTATAAAGTTGCACCCGAGCAGTTTTTTATCTTATTTAAAGCATTATATTCAGCGTGAGGGCGTCCATTGAATGAAGTAACACCAGAAGAAATCACTGTATTATTTTTAACAACCACTGAGCCTACAGAGGGATTTAATCCAGTATAACCTAAATTTCTTTCTGCAAATTTAAAAGCTAGATCTAAATAGTAATTATGATTTGTTCTCATCTAAATCGCCAACAAATTGTTCAAAATCTTTTGCTTCTTTAAAGTTTTTATAAACTGAAGCAAAACGAACATAGGCAACTTTGTCTAACGAAGATAAACCATCCATAATAAATTTTCCAATTGTTAGGGTGGGTATTTCGCTTTCTCCAAGTCCTTCTAGGTTTCTAACTATTTTTGAGATAAATTTCTCGATTGTTTCAGAGTCTATTGATCTTTTTCTTGTAGCTATTCTTATTGATTTTGAAATTTTATCTCTGTCAAATGGTTCTCTTTTACCGTTACCTTTAATTACCGTTAGTTCTTGAAACTGTACTCTTTCAAAAGTTGTAAATCTTTCTCTTCTATCACAACCACATAATCTTCTTCTTCTAATGGCTGTTCCGTCTTCAGTAGGACGAGAGTCTACAACTGAGGTGTCTTTTTCTCTGCAAAATGGACAAAGCATATATTTTTAATTTTCATATATAGGAAACGCTGCACAAAGATTTATTATATCTTTTTTTACCTCGTTTTCTATCTTTGAATTATCTGATTTATTTTTGCTTAATCCTTCTATAACTTTGTGAATTAAACTTGCAATTAATTTAAATTCCTCTTGACCAAAACCTCTAGTAGTACAAGCAGGAGTTCCCAATCTTATTCCAGAAGTAATCATTGGGCTTTCTGTATCAAATGGTATTCCATTTTTATTACATGTAATGTTTGATCTGCCTAAAGAAGCTTGAGCATCTTTACCAGTTACACCAAATGATCTAAGATCTAAAAGCATTAGATGTGTATCAGTACCGCCTGAAAAGATTTTAAACCCCTTCTCTGTTAAACTTTCAGAAAGAACTTTTGCATTTTTTATTACGTTTTTTGTATAAATTTTAAAATCATTCGATAACGCCTCTTTAAAACAAACAGCTTTTGCTGCAATGACATGCATAAGAGGTCCGCCTTGCAGTCCGGGAAAAATAGCACTATTAAATTTTTTTATTAATTCTTCATTGTTTGTTAAAATTATTCCACCTCTAGGGCCTCTTAAAACTTTATGTGTCGTTGAAGTAACAACGTCAGCATATTTAGTTGGATTTGGATATTCTCCTCCTGCAACTAAACCAGAGAAATGCGCCATGTCTACTAATAGGTATGCACCTACTTTATCACATATTTCTCTAAATCTTTTAAAATCAATTATTCTAGAGTATGCGCTACCACCAGCAATA
>MDTB01190031.1_pt1 | contig 11205 bp, 7 predicted proteins | sample 811161 | NCBI WGS metagenome assembly MDTB01 (sample SAMN05326650, study PRJNA326480) | marine metagenome | isolation source: seawater | place: Mediterranean Sea | collected 2009
CGAAAATCTGATCCCAGTAAATATGCTCCTCAATATCTTAAAGTCGATCCATGGTCGATTAAAATTAGTGGCTTAGTAAAAAACCAAATTAAAATAGATCTTGATAAACTGCGAAAAATTTCTCCAATCCAGGAAAGAGTTTATCGTTTAAGATGCGTTGAAGGTTGGTCTATGGTCATACCCTGGTTAGGGTACTCCTTGGAGAAGATTTTGGAGGTTGCTCAGCCACTTGGATCAGCGAAATTTGTTGAGTTTGTTACTTTGTCAGACCCAAATCAAATGCCAGCTGTTGGCGGGTTTAACCCAATCCTTAATTGGCCGTATCGTGAGGCCTTGAGAATCGATGAGGCATACAATCCACTAACACTTTTGACATTTGGCCTTTACGGAAAAGAATTACCTCCGCAAAATGGCGCACCACTAAGAGTTATCGTACCTTGGAAATATGGTTTCAAAAGTCCAAAATCTATAGTAGAGATAAGATTTTTGGAGAAAATGCCCTTAACCAGTTGGGTTGAGTCAGCTCCAAATGAGTACGGTTTTTTTTCAAATGTAAATCCAAATGTACCTCATCGTAGATGGTCACAAAAAACTGAAAGGCGCATAGGAGAGGGAGGTCTCTTTACCAAAAGGCATAAAACACTGATATATAATGGTTATGCAGATGAGGTTTCCAATATGTACACTGGTATGGATTTAAAAAGATTTTTCTAATCAAATCTCTTTTCTAATCAAATCATCGAAGGTTTCTCTACTTTTTATCAATCTGACGGAACCAGATTTGGTTATCAATATTTCTGCTGGCCTTGTTCTACTATTGTAATTTGAAGCCATAGATGAACCATATGCACCTGCTGATGCAATTGCGAGTTTTTCACCCTCTTTTGTTTGAATGTTGCGATTTTTCCCTAGCCAATCCCCTGTTTCACAAATTGGTCCAACTACATCCCAGCTAGTATCCGAATTACTTTTTTCAAAGTTAGTTATGGGAAAAATTTCATGATACGCACTATAAAGCGACGGTCTCATTAAATCATTCATAGCAGCATCAACTACAATAAAATTTTTGTCATTTGTACTTTCACCACTTTTTAATGCAAGCACTTTACAAATCAGCAATCCTGAAGGTCCGACAATTGATCTACCTAACTCAAAAATTATATTCGGCATTTTACATGAATTTTTTTTACTCCAATTTTCAATGAGATTTAATATTGAACCAAAAAAATTATGAATCGAGGGTAGCTCTTCATCCTGATAACAAATACCAAGCCCGCCACCAAGATCAATATGAAAATCAGTCTTGTCTAATTCAGATAGAGAAGCAACAAAATTTAGTAATTTTTCAGTTGATTCTAGGTAAGGATTAATCTCGGTGATTTGAGAGCCTATGTGACAATCTACGCCAATTATTTTGAGGTTATTTAGTTTAGATGCGATTTTATAAGCTTCTCTTGCCTGAGACAAAGATAGTCCAAACTTATTGTCCCTTAAACCTGTGGAAATATATGGGTGAGTTTTTGGGTCAATATCTGGATTTATTCTTATGGAAACAGGAGCGTATAAGTTATTTCTTTTTGAAATTTTATCAAGTAAGTTTAATTCAGAAATACTCTCTACATTAATACAAAAAATATTAGACCTTAAAGCATATTCCAACTCTTCTTCCGATTTACCGACCCCAGAAAAAACAATTTTTTTGGGTTTCTTAACCACCTTTAATACTCTTGCCAATTCCCCGCCTGAGACAACATCAAAACCAGATCCAAGTTTTCCAAGTAGGTCAATTATACCTAGTGTGGGGTTTGCTTTCACTGCATAACAGATATTGACTGGCCATCTGTTGACAGAGTTTTTTATTTTTAAAAAAGCCTCTGAAATTGATCTCTCTGAGTAAACAAATAGTGGAGTACCAAACTCTGAAGCGAGTTCATCTATTTCTAATGACTCGCAGAATAGCTTTCCATTTTTTAATTCAAAAGGAGAAGGTAGTATTTTTTGATTCAATTTCATTTAGCTACAAAATTCCTTTTTCTTTAACTTGTGATTCAGAGTTCTTCTCCTCCAGCTCAATCTCTGGTTGTGAGTTGAACTGTTTTTTTGGAAGAACAAGTGGGCCTTTTTGTCCGCAAGCAAGAGTCATTAGACATATTGAGAATAAATAGAGTAATAAAATTTTTTTTTTCACTGTATGATCATGTTTGATTAATAAACTGAATAATTATCATTGATTTTTTAAAAAAATGCTTATGAATAATAAAGAATTCCTCGATGAAATCGATAAAACTTTTCATTTTGTTGAAACTATTATTGACAATTGGAATGAAAAACATGACCTTATCATTGAGGTCTTCAGGGACGCGAACGTTCTTGAGGTAGAGTTCGAGACCGAGAAGAAAATTATTCTAAATGCTCAAACCCCAATGTTACAGCTTTGGATGGCATCTGAGTTGGGCGCTTATCATTTTAAAAACGAGAACAATATTTGGGTGGATAGTAGGGGAAGTGGCAACTTCAAAGATGTTTTTCTCAAGCACTCATGTGAACTTTCAAAAATTTCATTCGAAATCTAAAAATTCAACATCCAATGACTCGTTAGTGCTCGAAGGAAGACTCTCAGCAGTAAACAAACCATCATTAATTCGAATTATACCGGTAGGTTCTGGTTGAAAAATAATTGGTTGTCTTTTGAGAATTTCTTTCATGAAATTTATCCATATTGGGAGTGCAATACCACTTCCAGTTTGTTTCTCCCCGAGTGACTTTGGATTATCGTATCCAAACCAGGTAACTGCAGAAATGGCAGGCTGATAACCCGCAAACCAGGCGTCTACTGCATCATTAGTTGTTCCGGTTTTGCCAGCCAAATCTGGCCTTTCTAATATTTTTGCCTTTCTGGCAGTACCAGAATAAACCACATCACTTAACATATTGTGAAGAATATATGCGTGGCGTGGATCAATAACTCGATATTTTTCATTTCCCGATAACAGAGGTTCATATCTTCTCACTAATTTACCTGAGTAGTCGAGAATACGATCTATGAAATATGGTTCTGTAAAAAACCCCCCGTTAGCGATTGAACTATAACCAGCAACCAGTTGTAGCGGCGTTATTGCTCCTGCACCGAGAGCTAAAGAGAATAGAGGGGGATTTCTATTAGCTTCAAAACCAAATCTTGTAATGTAGTCTTGTACATATTGTGGAGTAATTTTTTTGACAACCCTAATTGAAACCATATTTTGTGATTTTGTTAAGGCTTCCATCATACTTATGGGACCCAAATAAAGATTATTGAAGTTTTTTGGTTCCCATAATTCCCCACCGGTTGAATCCGGACTAAAGTTAACTGGGAGATCATTGATGAGTGTTTTTGGAGAAAACCCTTTTTCCAGAGCAGCACCAAAAACAAATGGTTTTATCACCGAGCCAGGTTGTCTGTAGGCCTGAGTTACCCTATTATATTTATTTGATTGGAAGTCAAAACCACCGACTAAAGCTCTAATTGCTCCATTATTTGTTTGTAATGCTACAAGTGCAGCTTGGGCATCTGGAATTTGAGTAATTTCATATTTATTTTTGTTATTTTCAGTGGGCCTAATTCTAATTAAAGAGCCTCGTCGTATTCTTTTTTTAAGAGGAGTTAACTTGGTAAAAAAATCCTCGGCAAATTTAGTGTTAGATCTTTCTAATATTAAAGGTTTATCCTCTCCTCTAGATACTGTAATTTTGTCTTTCTCTATTTTAGTTACTATGCCGGCCAAAATATCAAGGCTATCAGATACGGAGGATAGTTTATCAGCTATTACCTCATTGGCTGAATTTGGGTCATTGGGTAACTTTATAAAACCCTCTGGGCCTCTATAACCATTTTTTTTATCGTAAGAGAGAACGCCATTTCTAAGTGCCATGTGGGCAGCTCTTTGTTCATCAGCTCTAATTGTGGTGAAAACTGTTAAACCTAAGTTATAAGTGTTTTCTCCAAATTCGCTAAACACTTGTTGTCTGACCATCTCAGCTAAATGGTCAGCTTTAACAGGAAAAATGTTTGTAAATTTTAGTCCCATTCCTCTTTTAAATATAAGTTTTCTATTAAATTCTTTTTGGTATTGAGACAGTGATATGTTCCCCAATTTATACATTCTGCCCAAGACATACCGTTGCCTCAATGTTGCTCTACGAAGATTTGTATATGGGTTAAAAGCCGAGGGAGCCTTTGGTAAACCAGCTAGCATCGCCGCTTCGGCAACATTAATTTTGCTAAGTGATTTTGCGAAATAAATTTGTGCAGCAGAAGCAAACCCATATGAACGTTTACCCAAATATATTTGATTGACATATAGCTCAAGAATCTGTTTCTTTGATAATTTTCTTTCAATTTCAAGAGCGAGTAAAACTTCATAAATTTTTCTAGTAAACGTTTTTTCTGAAGAGAGGTAAAAATTTCTAGCCACCTGCATTGTTATGGTACTTCCTCCCTGAGCTTTACTACCCTTTAAAATATTGTTTATTGCAGATCTTAAAATTCCATTAATATCAATCCCTTGATGTTTGAAGAAACGATCATCTTCTGCAGCTAGAATTGCTTGAACAAGAATTTTGGGTACTTGATCAAAATTAACAAGTTTTCTCCTTTCTCTTCCAAACTCAGCTATTTGGACCCCATCAGCAGTCATAATTCTTAGCGGCATTTTGGGTTGATAATCCAATAACTTAGAAACTTCAGGTATCTTAGGAAACGCCATAGCAAAAAACACTCCAGTTATTGCAATGATGGAGAGGAGGCTAAATGCACTACACAGGCAAAAAATTGTTAAATATCTAAACACACTATAGAGTGTATCCCCTGTTAGACTGAATTTGTAGTGAGGGGGAAAAATGGAGAATATTGTTTTGATTGGCCTTATGGGGGCAGGAAAAACTACTGTGGGGAAAAAATTAGCCCATAGAATAGGGTGGTCATTTGTTGATACTGACCAGCTGGTAGAAAAAAGATGTGGTACTACCATAAGTGTTATTTTTGAGGTCGAGGGTGAGAAAGGTTTTCGTGCGAGAGAGCAAAAAATTATTGAAGAAGTTATGAACAAAAGAAAACAAGTCATAGCTTCAGGAGGCGGAGCACCTATTGAGTTGAAAAATAGAAAGGCCTTAGAGAAAGGTTTCGTTGTTTATTTGTTCGTAGAGCCATTGTCAATTTGGAAAAGACTTAAAACAGATGATTCAAGGCCAATCTTGCGCTCATCTAGGGATTTAAAAAAAACAATTGAAAAATTGTTTAACGATAGAGATCATATATATAGAGAATTAGCTGATCATGTTGTGATCGGAGGTAATGATCAAATTAAACAAGTGGTTTCAAATTTAGAATTGATAGTAAAGTCAAAGCAAATATGAGCGTGAAGTTGTTTCATAAAATCAAAGTTGAGTTAGGCTCAAGAAGCTATCCTATTTTTATAGGAAAAGATTTGTTATTCGAAGGCGAGATTCTCATTAAAACTGTCAAGAATAGAAAAGTAGTCATAGTTACAAATGAGGTTATTGCACCTTTATATTCAAAAAAATTATCTTCTTTGTTAACAAAAAACAACATTAAAAACTTTCTGATAGTTCTTCCTGATGGAGAAAAAAATAAATCATTTGAAGTGTTGATGAAAATATTTGATGAAATGTTGGTAAATAAAATTAATCGCGATGCTGTTCTATTGGCACTTGGTGGAGGAGTAATAGGTGATATGGCAGGGTTTGCTGCCTCATGTTTCCAACGTGGCATTGACTTTATACAAATTCCAACGACTCTTTTATCTCAGGTGGATTCGTCAGTCGGAGGAAAAACCGCAGTGAATCATGCTTTGGGGAAAAATATGATAGGTTCTTTTTATCAACCTATTGAGGTGATAGTTGACATAAATACCCTAGAGACTCTTCCTAACAGAGAATTTTACTCTGGACTTGCAGAAATTATTAAGTACGGATGTATCAGTGACAAAGATTTTTTCTTATGGATCGAAAAAAATATTGAAAAACTACTAAGTAGATCTTCAAAAATACTTGCAGAGGCCATTAAAAGATCTTGTGAAATTAAATCTAAAATAGTTGAGTTAGACGAAAAAGAGTCTGGGAAAAGAGCTTTGCTAAATTTTGGTCATACCTTTGGTCATTGTATAGAGACAGGATTAGGCTACGGGAATTGGCTTCATGGAGAAGCTGTAGGTTGCGGAATGGTTATGGCATCGAAATTATCCAGCCATCTTGGGCTACTGAAAAGGGCTGAGGAAGAGAGAATTAAGAATTTAATTAGATTTGCAAAATTGCCTATTGTTTGGCCAAAGTGGGATAAAAAAAAATATTTTCAACTTATGTCAAATGATAAAAAAATTAAAAACGAAGTAATTCACTATATAGTTTTAGATTGTATTGGCAAGGCAAAACAAATACCAATTGAGAGAGAGATTATTTCTGACGCTCTGTTTAGGGCGGAAGATTGAGTTTATCTATTTTTTCTGCAGATGCTTCCCACACTAAAGGAAGAAAATTCAAAGAGACTTTATCCGAGGGGCGTACTAATTTTCAAAGAGACAGAGACCGGATATTGCACTCTAGTGCATTTAGAAGGTTAATGCACAAAACTCAGGTTTTTATTAACCATGAGGGGGACTTGTTTCGAACAAGACTTACTCATAGTTTGGAGGTTTCACAAATTGCCAGAACCTGTGCAAGAAGATTAAGTTTAAATGAGGATTTAACTGAAGCTTTGTGTCTTTCTCATGATTTAGGCCATACTCCTTTTGGTCATGCAGGGCAGTTTGCCTTAAATAGAATTATGAGAAAAATCGATAAAAGCTCTAATGGATTCGAGCATAATATTCAAAGTTTAAGAATTGTAGATTTACTCGAGTGCAAATATGCTGAATTTGATGGTTTAAATTTGTGTTTTGAAACTCGAGAGGGAATTTTGAAAAGGTGTTCTAAAAAAGTTGCAAAAAAATTGGGAAATGTAGCTCAAAGGTTTCTCAATGGAGGTTATCCTAGCCTGGAGGCCCAATTATCAAATCTAGCTGATGAAGTAGCCTACAACCACCACGATCTTGATGATGGTTTGCGAGCTGGATTGTTATCGATTGAAGATGTTTTGCAAATTCCAGAAGCTATGGAACAAGCTAAAGTTGTTGATAAACTTTATCCAGATTTAGAACGATATCGAAGGCAGTCTGAAATTATTCGCCGAATGATAAGCGCACAGGTAGAAGACCTTGTGCAAACGTCCAGCAATTTATTACAACAAGCAAATTTAGAGTCCATTGATGATGTTAGAGCTTTTTCAAAACCGCTTTTAGGCTTTTCTAGTTACATGAAAGAAAATGTAGCAAAATTAAAAATTTTTTTGCACCAAAAGATGTATAAACATCCCAACGTATCTGAAATGACCTGTGTCGCTGAGGAAGTAATTGAGAATTTGTTTTTTAAAATGCTTGAAGATAGCAAAAAGGATGATGTTAAGCATTTAAGAATGATTGCTGACAAAATTGCTGCAATGACTGATCGGCATGCTGCCTCTCTCCATGAGAAATGGTTCCCTGGAAAGGTTTGTTGGCCATCTCCAGTGGGATTTGTTTGAATTAGTTTATGGTCTCTAACAGTCAAAAATAGTATATATTAGTGTTCCGATTAATTTTCATGTAAAAAATGATCAAACATCTGACAGAAAAATTTGGTTTATACAACCCTATCAACGAGCACGATTCTTGTGGTGTTGGATTTATTGCACAGATTCAAGGAAAAAAAACCCATGAAATAGTTCAGAAAGGTCTTGATATACTCCGTAATATTGATCATAGAGGGGCGGTTGGAGCCGACCCATTGATGGGTGATGGAGCAGGAATTACTATTCAAATCCCAGACGATTTTTTCAGATGTGAAATGAATAAAATTGGAGTAGAACTTCCTGGGATTGGTGAGTATGGAGTTGGAATAGTTTTTTTGCCTCAAGAAAAGGCTTCACGGATTGCTTGTGAGAATGCAATCAATAGAGCTATAGAACTTGAAGGACAAAAATTATTGGGTTGGAGGGATGTTCCTACGGATCAAAACATGCCCATTTCTCCGAGGGTAATTGAAAAGAAACCCGTTATTAGACAATTTTTTATTGGAAGAGGCCCAGATGTTCTAGTCCAAGATGCACTAGAGCGAAAACTGCTTGTAATCAGAAAAGTTGCATATGCTGACATCATAAAACTTAACCTAAAGCATGGAAAAGAGTTTTATATTCCTTCTCTCTCCAGTCGAACGATCGTTTACAAAGGTTTACTTTTATCTAACCAAGTTGGAGAATTTTATTTAGATTTACAAAACAAGTCTTGTGTTTCCTCGTTAGCTTTGGTTCATCAAAGGTTTTCTACGAATACTTTTCCAGAGTGGTCCCTTGCTCATCCTTTTCGAATGGTGGCACATAATGGAGAAATAAATACTGTTAAGGGAAACTTTAATTGGTTAAGAGCTAGAGAAGGCGTCATGAGCTCCCCGGTTTTGGGGGACGATTTAAAAAAACTTTACCCCATAAATGATTTTGGTCAATCTGATACGTCGGTATTTGATAACTGCTTGGAATTATTAACAGCTTCTGGTTATTCCCTAGCGCAAGCAATTATGATGATGATACCCGAGCCATGGGAGCAAAATAAATTAATGCATGCCGATCGAAGATCATTTTATGAGTATTTCGCTCCAATTATGGAACCATGGGATGGGCCTGCCTCAATGGTTTTTACAGACGGAAAACAAATAGGAGCAACTCTAGATAGAAATGGATTAAGACCATCAAGGTATTGCGTTACGGATGATGGTTTTGTTGTCATGGCATCTGAGACAGGAGTTTTGCCAATACCAGAGAGTAACATTGTAAAAAAATGGAGATTACAACCTGGAAAAATGTTTTTAATCGATCTAGAGCAGGGTCGTTTAATTGACGATGAGGAATTAAAAACTAACATTTCCAAAGCTAGACCTTACAAGAATTGGGTTGAAAATTTAACAATTAGATTAGATAAACCCCCCCTGTTTGCAACAGAGGAAACTGACGAAGCCAGCAACTCCACATTGATTGAAAAACAAAAAGCTTTTGGTTTTTCAAAAGAGGATATTAAGTTTTTGTTAACTCCGATGTTAATGAACGGACAAGAGGGAACTGGCTCAATGGGTAATGATACTCCTCTTGCAGTTTTGTCCAGTAATAACAAAGTTTTGTATAATTATTTCAGGCAGTTATTTGCCCAAGTAACTAACCCTCCCATAGACCCAATTCGAGAATCTATAGTCATGTCCTTGGTCAGTTACATAGGACCAAGGCCAAATCTTTTAGACATTAACCAAATAAATCCTCCACTACGTTTAAAGGTTTCGCAACCGATATTAAATTTTTCTGATATGAAAAGTTTGAAAAATATCAACCATCAAACAAAAAATAAATTTAAACACAAAGTTTTAAATACATGTTTTCCGGTCGAGTGGGGCAGCGAAGGAATCGAGGCGCAATTGTCAAGTCTATGCGCTTCTGCTGCTGATGCGGTAAGAGATGGATATAATATTCTTATACTTAGCGATAAAGGCATTTCATATGAATCGGCAGCCATGCCTGCCCTTTTGGCACTCTCTGCTGTCCATCAACACTTGATCAAAGAGGGTTTAAGAACTCAAACTGGATTGGTAGTTGAGACGGGTTCAGCCAGAGAAGTGCACCATTTTGCTGTTTTGGCTGGTTATGGCGCAGAGGCTGTTCACCCCTATGTTGCTCTTCAAACAATTAAAGATTTAGCGCTTAAGTCTGCTGATGAAATAACTGTGGACGACGCAATAACAAATTACATAAAAGCGATTGGAAAAGGTTTTTCCAAAATTATGTCAAAGATGGGCATTTCAACATACATGTCCTATTGTGGAGCGCAGATTTTTGAAACAGTTGGAATAAACAAGAATACGATTGACAAGTACTTCCCGGGGACGAATAGTGCTGTTGAGGGAGTAGGTGTTTTTGAAATTGCAGAGGAGGCACTTCAGGTTCATAAAAAAGCTTTTGAACGCTCAATTAAGCCTGAACATATATTAGATGTTGGAGGCGAGTATGAATGGCGGGTCAGAGGAGAGCAACACATGTGGACTCCAGATGCTATTGCGAAACTTCAACATGGAGTTAGAGGAAACAATTGGGATTCTTACGAAGAATTTGCCAGAATTATAAATAATCAAAGCGAGAGACATATGACTCTTAGGGGTCTCTTTTCCCTTAAAATTGATGAGTCTAAATCCATTTCAATCGATGATGTTGAGCCTGCTTCAGAAATTGTCAAAAGGTTTGCTACTGGAGCCATGTCTCTAGGGTCTATTTCGACAGAGGCTCATGTTGGTCTGGCTATTGCAATGAATAGGTTGGGGGGAAAATCTAACACTGGTGAGGGCGGGGAGGATAAATCTCGTTACAGATCAGAAATGCTCGGGAAAAATCCAATTAAACAAGGGTCCTTATTATCTGAAATACTTCCTAATGCTGAGATTCAATCTGATATAGTTTTGCAAAAAGGTGACAGTTTAAGGTCAAAAATTAAACAAGTCGCTTCAGGCCGTTTTGGTGTCACTACAGAATATTTGGCATCTGCTGACCAAATTCAGATTAAAATTTCACAGGGTGCAAAACCGGGAGAGGGGGGGCAGTTGCCAGGAGGTAAAGTCTCGCAATACATAGGTTCCCTCAGATATTCTGTTCCAGGCGTTGGCTTAATTTCACCACCTCCACATCACGATATATACTCCATTGAAGATATTGCTCAATTAATTCACGATTTGAAAAATGTTTCACCAGAAGCTGTTATTTCCGTAAAACTTGTCTCAGAAATTGGAGTTGGAACTGTGGCTGCTGGAGTTGCTAAAGCAAAATCTGACCACATCGTCATTGCGGGCCATGATGGGGGAACTGGTGCCTCTCCACTTTCTTCAATAAAACACGCTGGTTCACCCTGGGAGATAGGGTTAGCTGAGACGCAACAAACATTGGTTATTAATGGTTTAAGAAACAGAATTCGTCTTCAAGCGGATGGGCAAATGAAAACCGGCAGAGATGTTGTTATTGCGGCTCTTCTTGGAGCTGATGAAATGGGTTTTGCCACGGCCCCACTTGTAGCAGAGGGCTGTATTATGATGAGAAAATGTCACCTAAAC
>MDTB01226353.1_pt1 | contig 11205 bp, 11 predicted proteins | sample 811161 | NCBI WGS metagenome assembly MDTB01 (sample SAMN05326650, study PRJNA326480) | marine metagenome | isolation source: seawater | place: Mediterranean Sea | collected 2009
ATAATATCCAAAAAAATGAAAAACTTTAAAATTGGCTCATCTATTAAACATTCTAATGGAAAAGATGTTTGCCTTATTGGATGCGGAACTCTAATGCCTGAAGTTTTAAAAGCTGCTCAAATGCTTAGAGAAAAAAAGATTTCTTGCAGAGTTGAAAGTTTTCATACAATCAAACCTCTGGATACAAAAACTTTAACTTCTATTTTTAACTCAGTAAAAGTAGTTTCAATAGTGGAAGAACACAGCATAATAGGTGGTTTGAGTGGCGCGATTTCTGAATGGTACTCATCAAGCAAAGCTAAAAGAAAAAATACTTCAGTCCTTAAATTTGGCGTGAAAGACGAATTCATGCATGAGGTAGGTTCTCAAGCTTATGCTAGAAAAAAATATGGTTTAACTGCAAGAGATATTTTTTTAAAAACCTTCAAGGCTCATCAAAAACTCAAATCTTAATGAAAGTTGGTTTAGATTTTGATAATACTATCGTGAATTACGATAATGTTTTTTTCAAGGTTGCATTAGAAAATAATCTTATTCCCAGAGATATTAAAAAAACAAAAAATTCTGTAAGAGATTTTTTAAGGGGAAATGATAAAAATGACATTTGGACTGAAATGCAAGGTTATGTTTATGGAAAAAGAATGTCAGATGTGGAAATGTTCAATGGCTTCAGAAATTTTTATGACTTATCTCTAGAAAAAGGTATTGATATCGTAATCATTAGCCATAAGACAAAATTTCCATATGCTGGAAAGAGATTTGATTTAAGAAGAGCAGCATTGGAATGGATACAAAATAATTTAACTTCTAGGAAAGAAAAATTTCCAATAAATAATATTTTTTTTGAGGACACTAAAGAAAAAAAAGCATATAGGATAGACAATGAAAGTTGTGATTTTTTTATTGATGATTTACCTGAAATATTTGAACTTAATGAGTTTCCAAAAGAACCTAAAAAGATATTATTCAATCCAGAAAAAAGAAAAACAGAATTAAAAGATGTTTTGATGTTTGAGAATTGGAACTTAATTACAGAATATTTTGAGTTTTTAATTGATGGAAAATTATAAAGATCAGATCATAAAATTCTTCAAGTCAATAGAATATGACTTTAACGATATTGATTTAGAGACTATCAAGTCTGGGAGAAACAATAAGGTTTTTAAAGTCACTCAGAATTGCAATACTCACTTTCTTGTAAAATTTTATTCTATTGGAAAAAAAGAAAAACAATACAGATTGAAAAGAGAAGTGGATTTTTTAAGATACTTGGAAAATATAAATATAGAAAAAGTGCCAAAAATTCTATTCATTTCTGAAGAACAAAATATTGGTATATTTGATTATGTTCAAGGCAAAAAATTTAAACATTGTGATTTAAATAAAGACAGAGTTATCGAATGTGCAAATTTTTTTAATGATATAAACACAATAAAACAAGATTTAAACAAGAGTCTTCAAGAGGCGGCTGAATCATTTATTGAACCAGATATATTTCTTAAAGATATTGATAACAGGATAAAAAAATTACTTGATCTTTCAAAAGTAGAAAAAGAGTATCATTTATTTTTTAAGGAGCTCAATAATTTATGGAAGAGGGTTAGAAAAAATGTTTTAGGATATGAGCACCTGAAAGCATCAAGACATAATCTATGCATTTCACCATCTGACTTTGGATTCCATAATTGCATCATAAATGAAAATAATGAGTTAACTTTTATTGATTTTGAGTATTCAGGATTGGATGATCCAGTAAAGTTTATTTGTGACTATTTTTCCCAGCCAGATATACCCGTTCCATTAGAATTTTTTGAGGAGTTTTCAAATGAGGCTTTTAATTATTCCCAAGAAAAGTCATTAATTATAGATAGATCAAAAACTCTTATGCCCCTATTTCAAATAAAATGGTGCTGTATAATTATGAATTTATTTTTACCAGAGGTTGCAGAGAGAAGAAATTTTTCTGATCCTGATTTTAATTTAGATGAATCAAAGAAAATGCAACTTAAAAAGGCAAATGAATTATTTTCAAAAATAAAATATGTATAAAGATTTTGTTTCCTTAAATCATAAAAGTACTACTAGAGATTATTTAGCAAGGGTAAATGATCCTGATTTCCCAAAGCACTTGGCTGCTAAAAAAGCTAAGAAATGGGGATATGACTATTGGGATGGAGATCGAAGAATTTGTTATGGAGGATATAAATATATCCCTGGTAGATGGAAGAGTGTTGCAGAAAATTTTATTGATTTTTATGACCTCAAATCCGGAGATAAAATATTAGATATTGGATGTGGAAAAGGTTTTTTGCTCTATGAAATAAATATTCTTAATCCAGAAATAGAGATTCATGGCATAGATATTTCAAAATACGCTATCAAGAATTCAAAAAAAGAAATAAAAAAACTCTTAAAAGTTGGGAATGCAAAAAAGTTACCTTATGAGAGCAATTATTTTGATTTTGTTTTTTCAATAAATACTCTTCATAACTTGCATTGTTATGATTTAGAAAAATCATTATTGGAGATCAATAGAGTTTCAAAGAATAAAAAATATATTTGTGTAGAGTCTTACAGAAATGAAAAGGAAAAAGCTAATCTATTATATTGGCAAGTAACATGTGAGTCCTTTTATAATCCTGAAGAATGGGCCTGGTGGTTTAAAAAAACAAACTATGACGGCGATCATTCATTTATCTATTTTGAGTAACTAAATGAAACTACCAACAAAAATGCAGGCAGCAGTTCTGGAGTCATTAAAAAATGACCTCAAGATAGATGAGATTGAATTACCTTCAAAGTTAGAATTCGGACAGGTCCTTGTCCAAGTAAAATATAGCGGAATTTGTGGATCCCAAATTGGTGAAATAAATGGAGTAAAAGGCGAAGATAAATTCTTACCTCACCTGCTCGGTCATGAGGGTTCTGGCAAAGTTTTATCAATTGGTCCTAATGTGACGAGATTTGAAAAGGGAGATCATGTTGTAATGCATTGGAGGCCATCTTTAGGAATTCAATCTTCCACACCAAATTATAATAGAAATGGAAAAAAAATTAATGCTGGATTAGTTACAACATTTAATGAATATTCAATAGTTTCTGAAAATAGACTTACAAAAATTCCAAAAAAATATCCTCTAGAACTTGCCTCCTTATACGGATGTGCAGTAACGACTGGCTTTGGCGTTATTGAGAATAATGCTGAAGTAAAAATAGGACAATCTGTAATTGTAGTTGGTGCTGGTGGCGTCGGGTTGAACATTACTCAAGCTGCAAAGTTGAGAAATGCTTTTCCAATTATTTCTGTTGATTTGTTTCAAAATAGATTAGAACTATCTAAAAAATTTGGTGCAACTCATACAATCTTGAATGATGGTAAATCAAATTGGCAAGATGAGGCAAAAGAAATACTTAATAATAAAAAAGCTGATTTTGTAATCGATAATACTGGCAACTCAAAAGTAATTGAATTATGTTACGAGTTAACAAATGAAACTGGAAAGACAATTCTTGTTGGCGTTCCAAATGTTTCTGAAAAAGCTAGTATTTATACATTGCCACTTCATTTTGGAAAAAAAATCATTGGATCTCATGGAGGGGATGCAAGGCCTCATTTAGATATTCCTAGATACATGAATTTAGAGAAACAAGGATTTTTTAGTACAAATGAACTTATTACTGAGGTTTTTGATTTAAAGGATATTAATAAAGCAATAACTAAAATAAAAAACGGTAGTTTGACTGGAAGATGTTTAATAAAATGTTCTTAGTTCTAAATTAATTATGAAAAAAACTCGAGAAAAACAATATTCTTATTTGTTAGATTTAGAAGAAAGAAAGCTTGGTTTAATGATGAACAGAGTTTGGGACAACGATCCAAGACGACTTTCCTTTGTTTTAGCAAGATATAAATTTGTTGCAAAAATGTTCGAAGGATTAGATGAAGTATTAGAGATTGGTTGTGGAGATGCTTGGCCTTCAAGAATAGTCTGTCAATCTGTCAAGAATTTGACAGTTTCAGATTTTGATCCAATTTTTATTGAAGATGCTAAGTCTAGACATGAAGATAAATGGAAAATGCAATACTCAGTTATTAACTTGGTAGAAGAAAATACCGATAAAAAATATGATGGAATTTTTCTGTGTGATGTATTCGAGCACATATCTCCAAATGACGAAGATAAATTCTTAGAAAATATTACAAAATCTCTAAAGGGAAACGGTTCTTTGTTGATAGGTATTCCGAGCTTAGAGTCGCAAGAATTGATTAATCCTGAAGATAGAGATCCGGGGCATGTAAATTGTAAAAGTGGACCAGATTTAAAATCGAAGCTTTTAGAATTCTTTGATAATGTTTTTTCTTTTTCTATGAACGATGAAATTGTCCATACTGGACATCATAAGATGGCTCATTATCTTTTCTGTCTATGTTGTTCACCCAAAAATAAATAGATGTCAAATCTACTAAGAACATTTTTAAGAGAGCCCATACCTCCTGTCATATCTTCTGGAGATGGTATGTGGTTATTTACAAAAGATGGTAAGAAATTTTTCGATATGACTGCAGGATTTACTGCTCATGCGGTAATAGGTTGGAACAACAGGAAGGTAAATGAGATAATGAGAGCCCAGCTGAATAACATAACTCACATAGATTATAAAATGTTCACTGACGAAAATCGCGAAAAGCTTGCTTCACTTCTTTGTTCAAAATCTCAACATAATCTAGATAAGGTATTTTTTTGTGGTGGTTCAGGAGGCGAAGCTTGTGAAACTGCAATGCACTTGAGCTTCCAATCCCATTTTGAATCTGGAAACAAAGAAAAAAAATGGTTTATCTCAAGAAACCAGTCTTATCATGGTGCGACGACTGAAACAATGTCAATTGGAGAAAGGCCAAACCTTGAGTTTTATAAGCCAATGTTCCCAAAAGAAAGGGCAAAAGTAAGTGAACATAATAAATACCGTCATAAAAAAATTAACGAAACTGATGAAGAATATTCACTTCGATCAGCAAAAGAACTAGAAGAAAAAATTATAGAACTGGGTCCAGATAATGTATCTGCATTTATTGGCGAAACTATTATGGGAGGTTTAGTTGGAGATGTTCCTCCAACAGTAAATTACTGGAAGCATATTCGAGAAGTCTGTGATAAGTACAATGTTCATCTAATTATTGATGAAGTTTGGTGCGGGACAGGGACATCTGGAAAAATATACTGTATAGATTGGGATAAAATTTCACCTGATTTCATTTTTCTTGGTAAAACTTTAGGTGCTGGATACGTTCCAATAAGCGCTATCCTAACCTCCACAAAAATAATAGAGAGTATAGAAAAGGGATCTGGAAGAATAGAAAATTCTACTACTTTTCAAGGCCATTCCTTGGCTGTTGCTGCTTCTCTAGGAGTCCAACAAATTATTCACGAAGATGGTTTTGTTGAAGATGTAAATAGAAAAGGAAAAAAATTTAGAGAGATATTGATAAATAACTTTAAGGACCATGATTTTTTTAAAAACGTTAGGGGTAGGGGAATGAGAAATACCATGGAGATTGATTGTCCAGATAGTCATTTGTTTGCTTTAGCCGTAACAGAAAGAATGAAAGAAGAACATGGCATCATAATAAATGGTAAGTGGCATAGATTTACATTTTCAAATGCAATGATTATTACAGACGATGAAATTGATTGGGTCTTAGATAAATTCACTGAATGTTTTAAAGACGAATCAACAAAATGGTGCAAATCAAGGGCAGAAAAAGTAAAATTGAAACAATTTTTTTAACAACATGAAAAAATATTCAGATATTTATAAAGAGGAAGGCTTAATTATAAAAGTACTCAATGATAAGTCTTTTATTGATGACGTAAAAAAACTTGTAAAAGATAGATTTAATCAGTCTGATGAATATTACCAATCTCTTTCAAGGGAGGAATTTCAAGATATTGCTGTTGATGCACAAGATGCATTGAATAATATGAATATACAAGAAAAATTTTATAATTCTGAAGAGGATGTGTTTAAAGAAATCTTCGATAAGGAGGAGCTTCTCCACGAAAGTGTTGTTTTTTTTAGGGCAGTGAGACCAATAAGAAACGGAGTTAAAATGGAAGCTCCAGATTTTCATAGAGAAACTTTTTACTCAGATCACTCCCATACTCCTTACTGCATTAATAGTTGGATCCCTATTATGAACGTTAATGATAAAAATACTCTTCAATATTATCCAAAGTCTCATTTGATAGCTGATGGAGAGTTAAAAGTTGTCGAAGATGAAGATGCTCCCGGTAAAGTAGAAAAGTTTTCCTCAGGCCATAAATTAGGATTTCTATGGAAACCAAAGAAACTAGATGAGACAAAACATCTTGGTAAGCCCACTAAAATGGTTTTCCCAGAAAATTCTTATTCTATTTTTTCATCCATGTTGATTCATGGTGGAGCAAAAAATTACTCAGACAAAATTAGATTTGCTATTGGTTTTGGGATGATTCCTGCAAAAAAGATGACTTTTAATAAGAAATTTTTTGCTTCTAATGGAAAACCTCATTACGTTTCTTTCTAACAGATTAAATTATGAATTTCGTTGTACTGGGAGTTGGATTTCCAGATATTATTCAAACAATAAGGGATATAAAGCATAAAAATGAAGATTTTAATTTTTTGGGATTTCTTGATGATAATAAAAAATTACATGGAATTGACATATTTGGTTACCCAGTCCTAGGATCTCTGGACTGGCTCAAAAAAAATCCTAATGTAAAAATTTTTAATACAATTGCAAAAAATTTATCTGTAAAAGAGGAAATAAATTTTAATCAGAAACAAAATGGTTTTTCTTTTATAAATTTAATCCATCCAAATGTTAATACTGATTTATCTACCTTAGGCGATGAAGGAATTTTGTTATCAAAAAATGTATATTTAGAAGCAAAATCTCAAATATCTTCTCATTGCATGATTCTTCAGGGAAGCTCAGTTGGTCATGATACATCCATAGGCGAGAACTCTTTCATTGCACCAAACTGTAATTTACTAGGCGGGGTAAAAATTGGAAAAAACTGCCTTATTGGCGCGGGTACAACTATTTATCCTGGCATAAAAATTGATGATAACTGTATTACAGGTATAAACAGTATAATAATGAGTAATATGAAGGAATTCGAGACTGTTTCGTCTCCGCCATCAAGAAAAATATTTTCTTCAAATAAAACCAGTAGTAAAAAATAATTATGTTTACCTTTGACCATCTTCAGGAGATTGTTTTTGAAAATATCGAGACCATTAACAAAGAACTTCCTGAAGAAAGCCATTTAAAGAAAGATCTTGAAGTTATTATCTTTGGTGATAACAGCTCAATAGATAGTTTGAACTTTGTTAATCTGGTAATTAGTCTGGAGGATTTTTTTTTAAGAGAACACAATACAGAAATTTTCCTCTTAGACGCCTTTTCTGATATTGATGATAACTTTGAATCTTTAAAAGACTTAGTCATTTTATTAAAAAAATTAGTCTCAAATGAATAATTCAAAAACTCTAAAAGTCTATTCTGATTTCAATTTGGGAACATTAAGAAATAATTTACTAAAAATTTTTAATTCATTTGAAGTAGGTGTTGAAGAAAATAGTCTTATAAATTATTTGTCATTAAATGATATTCAAAACAATAACAGTCATGAAGAAAATTATGGGCTTTTTTGGTTTTCTCCTAACTCAATAAGTCCTTCTTTAAATAAAGCTATTAGAAAGGAAGACTATCATAGAGAAGATGTTTTGAAAGAATTTCGAATATTCTTTCAAGTACTCAATAGCAAGCTAGATAAATTTTCTTGGATTGCAGTTCCATCTTTCTCTTTTATATCCAAAAAAAGAAACTATGGGATATTAGATCTTAAAAAAGATACTGGGATCTCAAATTTATTGAATGAAGTTAATCAAGATATGATTAATTTTTTTAGCGACAAAGATAAAGTATTTATTTTAAGTCAACAAAATTGGCTGAGTTCAGAAGAAGCATACTCACCCAAATTATGGTTTTCTGCAAAAGTTCCTTTCAATCAAAAAGTTTTTAAAAAAGCATCGAAAGACATAGAAGCAATTTATAAATCTTACAAAGGATTATCAAAAAAGTTACTTATCCTAGATCTTGATAATACTTTATGGGGTGGGATTGTTGGCGATGATGGATCTGAAAATTTGAGACTTGGTGGTCATGATCCTGTAGGAGAAGCTTTTGCAAACTTCCAAGAAGAAATATTGTCTTTATCAAACATGGGAGTTATTTTGGCAATCTGCAGCAAAAATACTGAGTCCATTGCTATAGAAGCTATTGAAAATCATCCCGAAATGAAACTTAGGATGGATGATTTTTCATCATTTAGAATAAACTGGAATGATAAGGCTTCCAATATAAAATCTATTTGCAAAGAGTTAAACCTAGGTTTTGATTCTGTTGTATTTTTAGATGATAGCGCCTCTGAAAGAGAAAGGGTTAAAACAGAAATTAAGGAAATTCTTGTTCCTGACTTTCCATCTGATCCAAGATTCCTACCTTCATTTCTTAATGACCTCAATTGTTTTGACAACTTTTCTTTTACAGAAGAGGACAAATTAAGAAAAAAATCATACAAAAATCGTAAAGATCAAATAGAGTTAATTGATAGTAAAGATCAAAAATCTATTGATGAATGGATAAATAGCTTAAATATCGAAATATTAGTTGAAAAGCTTAATTCAAAGAATCTTCCTAGAACTACTCAGCTTTTAAATAAAACTAATCAGATGAATTTAACAACTAGACGACTTAATGGTGACGAGATACAAGCTTGGGCAGACGAAGATTCTAATAGACTTTGGACGTTCAGGGTCAATGATAAGTTTGGAGAATTTGGTTTAACAGGAATTGCATCCATGAAAGTTTCAAATGAAACTGCTGAAATAATAGACTTCGTTTTGAGCTGCAGAGTTATGGGAAAAAAGATAGAAAATTCAATCTTAAGTTTTTTAATTGAAAAGGCAAGATCATATGGTGCCAAAACTATTTATGCCAAATATAAACTTACAAAACGAAATCATCCTTGTAAATTATTTCTTGATAATTCAGGTCTCATGCAAGAGAAGGAAAATCTATTTTCTTTTGATCTTTCGAGAGACTTTAAATCTTCAAAGTCTGCTAAAATAGACTTAATATAAAATCCCTCAAATATGGAAATCAAACACTGGAAGAGAAATGTTTGTAGATTATGTTCATCAAAATCCCTTGAAAAGGTTTTAGATTTAAAACCTGTTCCTATCGGCGAAAAATATTCTGATTCTCCATTTTTAGAAGAACAGCAAAGGTTTCCGATAGATCTTTATAACTGCAAAAAATGCAATGCTATACAAGTTCTCGATAATGTTGATCAAGAATTTTTATGGTCAGAATATACTTACTTCTCTGGCCAGACCGAATCAATCATAAAACATCAACATGAATTTGTTCATCAACTGATAAAAGACTATGCATTTAAAGGAAGTCAAAAAGTAATAGATATAGGTAGCAATGATGGGACTTTATTGCAAGGCTTTAAAAAAAAGGGATTTCAAGTTTATGGTATTGACCCTGCAGAGACTGTTGCTAGTGTTGCAATAAAAAATGGAATTGAAACCTTGGTAGGTTTATTCTCAGAAAAAATTATTCCTAAAATACCTCAAAATTTTCACGAAGTTGATCTAATTACTGCTTTTAATGTTTTTGCCCATTCTGACGACATGGAAGGCATGATTGGCGGAGTCAAAAAACTATTAAAACCAGAAGGTATTTTTTGTTTTGAGGTTCAATATTTAGTTCCTATCCTTGATAAAAAACTTCTAGGAACAATCTTTCACGAACATATGATTCATTACTCAGTAACAAGCGCAAATAACTTTTTAAAAGAAAATGGATTAAAAATTATCAATATAAAAGAAAATAATATTCAAAAAGGCTCAATAATATTTTATGCAGCCAAAAGAAATAGCCCTCTCCAAAGTAATGAGATAGTAAAAGAAATGCTTTCTTATGAAGAAAATAACGGATATTTGGATGGAAAAAAGTTTCAAGAATTTAAAAATCATATTGAAAAACTAAAACAGCAAATAAAGAAATTAAAAAAATTTATCACTACTAATAACTTAACCATATGTGCTTTCGGAGCAGCAAGATCCGGACCTACTCTTGCAATTCAATATGGCCTCGAAAATATTTTTTCTTTTATTGTTGATGATCATCCTTCTAAGATTAAAAAATATGCTCCATTTGAAAATTTGCCCGTGAAATCTTCTATAAATCTTATTGAATCAAAACCTGATTATGCAGTCATATTGGCTTGGATACATGCTAAACAAATTACCAAAAAAAATGTTAGCTATTTAGAACAAGGTGGGACATTTATTACTTTGTGGCCTGACTATGAAGAAATCACAATTGAAAATTATAAAAAGTGGTTAAATGAAAAAAATTAATTTAGGGTTTGTGGGCGCTGGATTTATTTCTCAACAGTGTCATCTTCCTTCATTTAGTATTCAAAAAACTGTAAATATTTCATCTTTAGCAGAACCAAAAGATGATCTTAGACAAAGAATTTGTGAGCAATATGCTATAAAAAATCAGTATAAATCTCATAAAGAATTGTTAAAGGATGAAAATTTAAATGCAGTTGTGGTTACTCTTCCAAGAGATAGCACATATTCTGTCGTTAAAGACTGTTTAGAAGCAGGAAAGCATGTCTTAACAGAGAAGCCTCTTTCGCTGAATCATAAAAATGCTTCTAACCTCAGGAAAATTGCTAAGCAAAATAACCTAATTTTGAAAGTTGGTTATATGAAACGCAATGATGATGGCGTAAAAAAATTTAAAAATATAATCCAAAAAAATATCCACAGTGGAAAGCTACCAGTAATTATAAAATCTTCTTGTTATATGGGAGATTCTTATTGCAATCCATTTGGAGATATAAAATCTAAATCTGAAATCATTAAAATTGGCATTAAAAAAGAAAAATTTCCTTCCTTTAAATTTCATCAAATGAAAGAAGGCTACGAAAATTTTATCAATACATATTCTCACACTTTAGATGCTTTGAATTTTATTTTTGATCAGAAGCTTACCCTAATAAAATCAGATATTTCCAACGAAGGATTTGGTATCACTTTATTAAAAATTGGAGGAATAGTTTGCGAGTTTTC
>MDTB01006178.1_pt1 | contig 11204 bp, 6 predicted proteins | sample 811161 | NCBI WGS metagenome assembly MDTB01 (sample SAMN05326650, study PRJNA326480) | marine metagenome | isolation source: seawater | place: Mediterranean Sea | collected 2009
ATGAGTTTTACAGGTCTTTCTTTATTGTTAATGCCTCTTGCTTTGATGTTTACGATTTATTTACCTCTAACTACAAAAAAAATTAAACGATAAGTTTTCAATTCGTGTATTAATTTAACCTGTATCAAAGATCGATGTTTGATACGGGTCTATTCTATTTGAACTATTTTTTATAGTCTAATTTTCCATTATAATATTAGCATGAAAAGAGTTGAAAAATGATTGCTGTCAATGATTTCTCCACGGATAATAGTTTGCCCATCCTTCAAGAGTACCAAAAAAGAGATAAGCCTAATTTAATTACAGATTTATCATTATTGATAACTTAAAATAAATAGTTGTTAAAACGCCTTTGAATTATCGATTACTTAACATTTTCAAGACTTTGGTTTATTACTAAAACCTTAATTTTAAAAGTTATTCTAAACTATATATTTATGAAAAAATTAATTTTATTAACTGTATTCTTATTGGTTTCAAATTTGGTCAGTGCACAGTATGTTGCTTTCTTTAGATTTAAAACCACACAACCCGAAATGGCAGTAAGCACCATTTCTGACATGATTGAATCCGATTTTGGAAAAAGTATTCCAGCGACTGTAAACCTGTTTGCGTTATTTTTTGGTGGAGATGATGAAACCACTCATATGGTAACCTTTGATTTTATGAGCGAAGCGGATTTACAATCTTTTATGACCTCATGGGGTGCATCAAAAGTAGCCCAATTGTTTGGTTCAAAATTTGATTCCTTTTCTACGCCTATCTCGCAATACATTGCGACCCCGATGTATTTTAAAGGCGACTGGACGCCAGATCAAGTTTTTATGATATGGAACTTTGATGTAAAAGATCCTGGAACCTTCGTTCAGGAATTTGCGGCTTTCACCGATGCCTATGTTAAAAAACAAGCTCCCGCAGGGTCCTATGGTATTGGGATGCCCATCGTTGGTCAAACCCCCGACTTTTCCCATTTCGTTTGGGTAGGGTCACCAGATATTGCTACGGCATTGTCATTTACCAAAACCATGTATGCTGATCCATCGTTTTCCGATTATTCCAAAAAAATGGCTAAAGTAAGAACGCTTAAAAGTACCTACTTGATGCAAAGGTTGATGACTTTTAAATAATCTGAAGCGTTTTTATAACAAAGTAAAACCCTCCGAATGGAGGGTTTTTTTAGTTTAAATTTCAATTCAATTTATAGCAAAAGTGACACTCCTAAGTCAACAAATTACCTTTTTTATCCCATCGGGCAGTTTCATTTCGTTTTTCTTGATCCACGCACTTTGCCAACCACTCGGGGTCATAGGCAAGTCCCATTTCATCCAAAACATCTTGGGGAACACCGTCCCAGACGTTGGGGGTATTTCCAACATAGCCCAGTTCTTTGATGCCCACTTCAGAGGTGAAATATCCAGTAACGACAAGATTTCGAATCAATTTAAAGAATTTGATTTCCTGAGGTTGTTCTTTTTTTTGGGGTAATTCAAAAGCGATAGTGTCCAAGATTTGTTTCTGATATTCGGGATTACAAGCGACAAAGATTTGACCATATTTTTGTTTGGCTTGAACGTCAAGCCAAGTTAAACCCTCCCGAATAGGAACCGCAAACTCCTTGATATCCTTTGCCATAAACTCAATAAAGGGAACTACGGCCGCTTGTTCAATTGATCCGCTTTCATTCGGTGGAAGAATCAAATTGGCCACCACCCGGATCAATTCTCGTTCAGCATCCAAAAAATATTTAGTATTTAACAGTTTTTCGTCTAACGCTTTTTCCTGTGGGGTTCGTCCGTACTGGTATTGCCAAATAACATCAGCCATTTGATCAGGGGTGACGGTCGTACAGCTTCTTAACAAAGCACCACCAGCCAAAGAGCCTAGTAGGATGTTTTTAATACTTTCTCTCCTGTTCATGATTAAAAATTTTGCTTTTTAAACTCATTGATAATATAATCGGAGGTGCGCCAAGCGAGTGCTAGAATTGTCCAGGTTGGATTTTTATCTGCCTGAGATAAAAAAGGCCCTGCATCTACGATAAACACATTATCTACATCGTGCATTTGTTCAAATCGATTGACTACCGAAGTTTTGGGGTCGTCTCCCATTCGGGTGGTTCCAACTTCGTGAATGATCAGCCCTGGATTGTGGAGACCATATTTTTTTTCTTTCCCCGGGCGATCTCCCAATAATTTACCTCCCATATTGGTTAAGACCTCCTCAAAGGTATCGTGCATATGTTTGGCCTGATTAATTTCAAAATCGGACCATTTATAATGAAATCGCAATACGGGAATTCCCCATTGATCGACTGTACTGGGGTCAATCTCACAATAATTATCCTTCCGTGCGATGGCTTCCCCTCTTCCGGAAATACCTACTACAGCACCGTGAAATCGTTTTACATCCTCTCTCAGTCGGTTGCCATATCCACCCAATTCTAGTCCCAAGTGTTTGTTTAAATCGTCAAGATTAAAACCTGTCCCGTAACTCGGCATACCCATGCCACCCCATACTTCTAAATGATAGCCGCGAGGAAAGTCTAAATTTTTATTGTCCAACCACCAAGGGGAGTAAACATGCATTCCTCCGACGCCATCCTCATTATAGCGTTTGCGATCCATTAATGCAGGAATAAAGGCCGCCCGATCAGATCCAGTTGAATCGTGTAAATATCGCCCGACCAAGTTGCTGCTATTTCCCAATCCATTTGGATGGGCAGTGCTTTTAGAATTTAGGAGTATTCGCGCACTACTACAGGCTGAGGCTGCTAGAATTACGACTTTGGCTTTTAATTTATATTCTTTGTTATCTGTTTTATTGATAAAAGAAACACCAGTTGCTCTACCGTTTTTATCCACATTCACATTTTTCACCATGGCGTTGACAAATAGGTCGATCTGTCCCCCATTTTTTTGTGCTGGAAAAATCAAACAGGAACCAGAGGAAAAGTCAGCATAGATCGAACAGGATCGTGAACATTGATTGCAGTAAAAACAAACGCCCCGATCTTGATTGATCCGTTTGGTTAAAATCGACAATCTAGAGGGAATAACCGCTACTTTAGATTTTCGTGCTGCATTGATATACATCAATTCATGGAGTCTTGGTTTAGGGGGTGGTAAGAAGAAACCATCGGGTTCGGTTTCCATATTTTCTTTACTGCCAAAAACACCAATCAATTGATCTACTTTGTCGTAATAGGGTTTTAAATCTTCGTACCCAATGGGCCAATTTTCTCCTAACCCGTCCCGATCTTTACTTTTAAAATCTCGTGGTCCAAATCGAAGTGATATCTTTCCCCAATGGTTGGTGCGTCCCCCTAGCATTCGGGAACGAAACCAGTGAAATGATGAACCATTAACTAGATTGTATGGTTCTCCCTCGACATCCCAACCGCCATAGGCCATATCGAATTCACCAAAAGCTCTTTGGGTATTAGCTCCACGTCTTGGAGACTCGTAAGGCCATTTGAATTGGGTTTGGGTTTTGGGATCTGCAGGATCGAAAAATGGTCCTGCTTCCACTACTGCTACTTTAAGTCCAGCATCTGCTAGGGCTTTGGTAGCCATTCCACCTCCAGCGCCTGATCCTACGATAATTACATCGTAGTTTTTTTGGGGCTCTATAATTTGCATCTTTGATTTTTAATCTAAAATTGTCAAATACATTGTTGTTTTAAATTGATGTACATTAAATTTTATTTCTAAAAAATACAAGATTATCCCTTTTTGAAAAGGGAATTTCAGCAAAAAAATCAGCAAATACTCAAAAAATAGCTTTTTTGTAAGTAATTAATAATGAATTTATTAACTATAATAGTTGTGCTTAAAATTGGCTTTTAAAAAACACATTCACTTTTGAGAATTTTAAAGTCTATTTTGTTTAAACGGTGTATAATATGGTTTTATCTAACCAATATTTTTTTGGAGAAGAGGGGTTTTCCATTGCTGTTAGCGATAAGAATATAAAGACCTTTTTCAGGTGTACATACATTAAAGCTCATTACTTCCTCATTGTTCTTTTCAATAACTTTTTCACATAATAGCCTTCCGCTGAGGTCGAATAACTGAAACTGAACAGCTTCCTGAATAGGTTCTTGATAGATGATTTGAAGGTTTTCAAAGGGATTTATAGGTGTTGGATACACGGCGACTTCAAATGATTTTTCCTCTTGGTTGGGATCTCCTAGAAAATATTTTATGGCTTTTTCAAAAGCGGCGATACCCACTTGATGTCCAATTTTTCGTCCTGGGATATCATCAATAGGTGGATGTATTCCGCCCCAAATTCTAGAAAGGCTGCATTGATCGGATGCATCTTGATAAGTTGCCCACTGTAATGTTATTTTTTGAGTGGGGCCATTTTCAAAAACCAAGAACTCGTTTTTTTCCGCATCAAACTCTCCCATCCCACCGGGGAAGAAATTACTTCCAGTGAGAAGTGCCAAAACGTTTGCTGCTGCCCTAGAAAAGGTAGAATGCCCCGAAACATAACCAGCAAATGGTGGTGTGACAAAAGAAGGTCGCTGATAAGGAACCCAGTCCTCACCTAAAATCCAACCGACGCCAGCGATTTCGCTGTCTGGATCGCCAACAAAATGATTACCCTTCCAAGATTTAATCTTGATTTTTCCAATATTATTAGGATTTAGTGCCAGGGGGTCCTCAGGTTTTATTTCTTCGATATACCCTTCAATTAGGGGAATTCCCTCAGCGTGGTAGTTTTCACTGGTCTGATTCGTGCTTTGTCCTTTGCCTGCCATATAGCGGATTGCCGATATCGGTCGGATATAGTTGTAATAGCCTTTTAGCCCCCAAGCTGAAATGGCAGCGTCGTGCATTGCCCCCCCTAGGGCAAAATAGGATTTTATATCCCATTCCAAGTCATCCAAACGATGACCTTTACCAGATAATTTTTTTTGGTTTTGTGGGTGGTCGTTGACGTAATTTAGTATTGTAAACCAGTGTCCCGGTGGTGTTTCTGAATCTGGTCCGTCTGCCCAAAATTCAGCCAAAACCCTAACATAATCTCCGCGGGCTACCATTTGAGGTTGATACGCTGTGTTGGTCACAGGATTTATTCGATGACCTTGGCCACTATCTCCACCGGCTGTAAAATTGTAGAAGGATTTGTATTCTCCAAAGTTTTTTGGAAGATTCGAAAGTTTTACGTTACCAATAGAGGCAGGAGAAATATCAATCACCTCTCCGTCTAGGGGAGTCAAATGAGAAGACCAAGCAGCAACCATTGCAAATCCCCATTTGTAGGGATCTTCTAGCCCTTTTAAGGTGTTTGATAATTTTACGGGCTCTCCTGGGTCGTTGTACACCCAGTAATTAAATCCATCTTTATCATAAATGGATAAATCGTTATTTTCCAGCGCAAAAGGAATTACTTTTCCCCATTCGGGGCTAAGAAAATTTGGCGTGTTATTTCCTAGAATATTACCGCTTTGATCAATGAAAATACTAAGGGTAAGCGGCTGCCATACATTGGGATCAGTTAGACTTGGATTTCCGGTTTCGTCAACCACAAGAGCCGAATTCCCTGCTTGATAGTGCTGATTGACATACTCATTTACTTCATTAGAACCGTCTTGTAGTCCGAAATTAATAAGTTCCTGAGCGATATAATTCCCTAAAGCTGCTGGAGACCCATTGGTGTAGTCAGTAGAGGTATAGGTGGGGTCATAGCCCAATTCAAACATTAAATCCTCATAATCATATGCTAATTCGACAGAACTGGGTGCATTTTTAAAGCGGTGGGTCAACAGACGAAAACAGGCATAACTAATAGCTTCTTCTCTTGCCGATTCAATCTCAGTAGGCGCGGTAATTCCCTCAAAGGGAGCTGTATATTCTCCTAGGGTATTTCCAAGGAAAAAGGGAGTTGCCGCATCACTGAATGCTGCCCAAGCATCATACATGGCTATGGAGGTGTGAAATAAATTTCTGGCGTGGACAGTGGGACGAGCAAAATCATTTCTGATTGATTTTAAAAGAAGTTCATTCCATTTTCTGGCGACCGAGTGATTGTTGTCAATTATTTGATCTTCGTTATTTTCGGTCTGGCAGTCTGACGCACTGTTTATTTCAATTCTAGTAATCGAGATTTCGTCTAAAGCGTCTGTTTTTTCATAAGTATTGGTGTAGATCCCAGATGAAGTTATTCGCTCTCCATTGATAAAAATTCGCTCCCCTTCACAGATTTCAATATAATTTGCACTATAGGAATAAATCTGATCTTGTTCAATGACTTTATAGGTTTTGTTGACAGTAAGATCGGTAAATGTTTCTGTTTTTTTGCCGGGCCAATTGATGGTAAGTTGGTCGATGTTTTCGAGGTCTCCCAATCCAAAATGGATTGCATTACTATGGGATGATAGATAGCTGGTACCTCCAGAGAGCTCTTTTATAAATTCACGTCCACCAGCGGAGACAATGATCGAACTTCCATACGCACTTTTATTGGATACTGTTCCTTCAAGGATTATTTTAATCCAGTTACCGCTGTTGCGGTTTTGGTTGATATAAAGTAATGCTTTCCCTTGATTGGAGCGATTTGCTCTGACATTAGAAACTACAAAGTCAATTTTTCCATCGTTGTTAAGATCGCCATGTGCCATTCCTCTGGCTCTATTGGGTTCTGCCATTCCCTCCGCAATGCTGTTGTCTATAAAAGCATCAGTCATTGTGTCGTATTGATAGAGTTTATTTGCTTGGGTGTCGTCTTCGGCAAAAATTGATCCTTTAGCTACATAAAGGTCGAGAAAGCTGTCATTATTGATATCCATAAATGCGGTTCCCCAACTAAACCCTACGCCATCATCGACATTCTTACTTTGCGCAATGTTTAGAAAACCGGATCCATCCTGGTTTTCAAGAAGGAAGTTATCGCCTAGATTGGTGATGTAATAATCCAAATCGCCGTCCTCATCGACATCTCCGGTTGCCAATCCCATACTTTGCATTTCATTATCAAAACCCATTGAAACAGCAACTTCTTGTAAAGTATTTTGGGGGTATGTATTCAATAATAGTTTATTGGGTTCAAAGATGTCTCCATAATCATTGAGTACAAATAAATCTGAGTCTCCATCTTGGTCAAAATCAGTAAACGAGGCTACTAGAGTGGCACCTGTATCATCGTCAGACAAGGGGTTAGAAAATAAGGTAAAGGTTTCGTCCCCGTTGTTTTGATAGAAAAAATCGCTGATTGGCCCTGTAAGGTTGATGGAAAAAGGAAGCCCGTCGTATTCAACGTAGTTCCCAACATAAATATCTAAGTCACCATCAAGGTCGTAATCGCTCATTGTGGCGGTGCTACTCCAAACAGCATGGTTAATTCCCGCACTACCTGAAATGTCAGTAAAGCCAATTCCGTTGTTATTTTTTAGTAAATAACAACGGTGATTTTGTGCCGTTGAAATCAATAAATCTGTAAAACCATCATTATTAATATCCCCCGCAACGACGCCCATGGTATTAACCTGATTGAGGATTTTTGCTATTCCCATTTCGGCAGTAACCTCTCGAAAGTATTTGCCACCAATGTTTTCATAGAGTCTGTCTGGATTTTCTCCCCCGTTGAGATAGAGATCGTCAAAGCCATCATTATTGAAATCAAAAATAGCTACCCCACCGCTCATTGCGTTTGAATCTAGGGCAAAGTGGTCGATACCCATTTCTATTGCTTTATCCTTAAAGGTTTGTGAAAAAACCATTAATGGCAATAGAAAAAGGAGGAGACAGGTTAATAATCTTCGTTCATTCTTCACGCTACTATTTGTTAACCATCGTAACTTTTTCTTGGATTCAGAAAGTCATTTAAATCACTCTATAGTTACGTTCTTAGTAAATTTAGTGTATAACTTTAAATCCTCTTTATTTTTTATTTTTTTACCGCTTACTGTCATGTTTTCAATAGCTACGCCATCAACGATATGATCTTCATCAAAGCCATTAAAAACAGAGTAGGGGAGTTTACCATCTAATACTTGGATATTTCTTAGGGTTATATTTTTGACATGACCTCGGTGGGAAGCGTGAAATGCTTCTTTTCCAGGAAGGACAGGAATTAAATTATCCCAGCTGTCGTTGTATCGGTATTTCCTAATCATTTCATAGTCATTAAACTTATCATAACTCCAAATTGAGAATAATATGGCAATATCAATGAGCTTGCTATTGGAAGCTAGATCTGCATTTTCCACACGAATATCATCAAATAAAACATTTTCAACTACTGCATTATCACTATTGTGAATAGTAAAAACAGATCCCCTTCCTTCTTGAATTAACACATCGCAATCTTTAAAAGTAAGGTCGCTTATCTTTTCACATCGCAACTCAAAACCGATGTCGAAAATATTACCGTAATCCATATTCCAAAAGGTGCAACCTTCGACTAAGATGTTTTTAATATTTGGGTTTTGAATACGAGGATTGGGGTAGTGCATTTTTTCATCAAAACTAATTGCCTTAACGACGATACAGTCGTCGTTAGTTCTTAAAAACGAGTTGGATATTTTGACATCGCTACAAGAGGAAAGATCTATTCCGTCAGATCCATAATCCCAATTCACAATGTTGATGTTGTCAATTTGGAGATTACGAACATTGTATGGGTGCACTGTCCATTTAAGACTGTTATACAGTGTGATGCCTTGAATTTGAACGTTCTGGGAGTTTTCCATGTAAATAAGTCGCCAAGGCTCATCTTTAAAGCGACCGTTTCCATTGCTCTTATTATCGGTACCATCGATGATACCTCTACCCAAAATTTTTACATTTTTGGCATCTCTTATCCTGACCATGCCTTTGAGTCTGGCACCACCTTCCAAGTAAAGGGTTTGGTTGTCCTTTAGGTCTAAAACACCGATATCGTAAACCTCTCCGCCTTTATAATAAAGTACATTATCATCTTGAGGGTCCACAGTTTTTTCCTCGATGGAATTGGTCAATAAGTGTAGGGCATTTCTTTTGTCATTGTTTAGCAGGATTGTAATTTTCTTAGGTTTATCGAGGGTGAATTCGAAAGTATAATCGTCTATTGTTTTGGATTTAATATTAAGAATAGAGGGCATTATTTCGAGCCATTTAATAGCGTGTTTTGCTCGAACCTTGACTTTAACGGAACCATTAAAATCAAAATTAGCAAAGGAATAACTTCCCCTGTAGTCACCTCCAGCTTTAGTGGTAAACACTTTTTGATCATTTACCCATACCATAAAATCACTGGATTCAGGTAAGTCTTGAGTTTGATATTTTACCACTTGGGCAAACAATATATGATTACCAATGAAAGCGGCGATGATCAATAAATTTTTAAAGCTCTCTTTTATCATGAGGTGATTTATTATTGGTATTCTATAATTTATTTGTAAAAATTGATTTTTTCAGTTCTGTAATTAAAATCAGTTCCAGACTCAGATAAGACTTTGGCATGAAAAAGCACACCACCAGATTGATCTAACTCCAAAATGTGTCCCTCTATGGTTGGGTTTTCGCGAGTCGTTGGGTTAATTACCGCTCCAAAAATTCCCCATATAGAACCTAATTCTGTATCATAACCTGTGTTGCCTACATACTGGGAATAGAGTTGAGTTCCATAGGACTTACCGAACTCAAAAACCTGAGTTACTTCGAGGTTTTCGGGGTCAACACTGTATTCTACCAAACGGCTATACTGTCTACCTCCGTTGGTCAACCCATCTTCAGAACCAACTCGTTCGTAACCGTCCCATCCGTTATCCATTAAGAGTATATTGCCATTGGGTAGCTTTATTGGTGAATGTTGTCCTAATGGCAATTCAGTCCCGACTGTTGGTTGTAAAGCCACAGCTCGAAGTCCAGCATATTGATACCACTGCTTATCGTGATCTCCTAAAATCCACTTGATGACTCCGGTGTTATAATCAAGCTTAATGACACCTATTGATGACCTTCCTGATACGATGATACTATTGTCAGATTCGTCATAGACAGCATAATTACTGTGAAACCAGTCGGAGCCTGGGATCATCATTTCTTGTTCTTCGGGGAGATAATCCAACAAAATTTCGTTGAGATTCCACGATTTTATGATTCCTCCATTATCGTCTAAGTGATATATCAATGAGCCAATATCGGCTTCATTATCTATTAATACGATATCTCCACCATCGGGATGGGGAGTGATGGAATGATGAGCAGTCATATCGTCTTCAATAAGTGAGACCTCTTTTGTGATTTCTCCAAGCCAATTGTAATGATAATATACAGGGGCAGCATTGTTACCCACTACAATTTTGTCTGAGCTGTAGATATAAAAGGGGAATTCACCGGTATTCTCTTCAAATTTTAAATACCAACGAACTTCTCCGTGACGATCAAAAATTAATGGAATTGCTTTGGTGAAAAACTTGTGGTGTTCAACAAAAGTATACCTTTCAGATAGTTCGGAGGCTATTATTTCGATCTTTGGAAGTTGATGCGTAACAGGAATTGAATCGGTAATTATCGTCAAATTTTTTCTTCCTATAATAATTCCAGAACGATCCTTTGCTGAAATGGTTACCTTATTTTGATGATTTGAATAAAGTCCCAAAACTGGAATCTTATGTCGGAAACCAGTAGTTTCAAAATCATGAGTTATATCGTCATTATTTTTACCCTTTATGGAGATAGATATACTATGCTCTAAATTCATGCTTACATCAATGTTAGCCGTTAGCGGTGCTATTCCAGTGGGGTTGACGGTCACTTCTGCACTAATTTCTTTAAGATCATTATAATAGGTAAGCCCATCTGAGTCGGTATAGTAATCGGGCTCGTTGGAACAGGAATAGATTAATGAAAACAGCACGATAAGACCATAGCTTTTTGATCCTTTAAAGAAATCATTTTTCAATTTTATTCTTGATGGTATGGGACTTTGAGTAAGGGTTTTAAAAGATAGCATAATACAAAATTATTTAATTAATGTATTCACAGTTATATTTTTGATTGAATGAAAGGAATCAATATATCTGCCATTTGACGGTGCTCCGAAACCGTAGGGTGCCCGCCTGTGTTCTTATAGGGCATGGTGGTAAAAAAGAGATTGGAATCATTCAAACTATCTACGGCAGCTCGGACTATTTCAGGCCATGGAGAGTCTTGACGAGTGATATTCATATTCCCAAGAACACAGAAAATAGTGGCGTATTCGTATTTATCCCG
>MDTB01053178.1_pt1 | contig 11204 bp, 14 predicted proteins | sample 811161 | NCBI WGS metagenome assembly MDTB01 (sample SAMN05326650, study PRJNA326480) | marine metagenome | isolation source: seawater | place: Mediterranean Sea | collected 2009
ACCCAATACAATCATTGAAATTCGAGGGTAAAAAACTGCCCATGAAACAGTCGCTAGAAACATTCCAAAGGTAATCAGCTGAACAACCAACCCGGCATAAGCACCCATTTCTAAAAAATGAAAAAAGTCAGTAGAAATTTGAACATTTAGAAACTGAAGAATAAACGCAAAGAATGTTGCCCAAATCATGGGTAATTTTAATATGTTTTTCAATGATGCAATAACTGAAAAGGAGCCCCTCGAATAGGTATAAGCACCAATGGTCATTAAAAATAGTGCATTTATTAAATTTATCATGGCCGTATATGGAACTGATTCAACGCCATAAAGTGCAAGACCAATTGGAATCCCCATATTTCCTGTATTTCCAATAATACCGGTAACAATACCTATGGCTTGATTTTTTGGATCAGTTAAAAAAAAACGACTTAAAAAAAATGTTATACCGTAACAAGCAAGCAAAATCATCAAAAAATACGAAGGAATAAGCAGCAGTTGAATATCCAATGGCTTTGAAAGAATGCCCCAGATCATAACCAGTGGCATTAAAAAGTAAATATAAAAAATGACAAAGGATCGCTCATCAAGTGAATCTTTAAATATTTTTTTTCCAGCGTAACCCATAAATACAAACAAATATATTAAAGAAATATTAACAATTAGAGTCACTTAAATAGTATAGCATGTTTATTTTCATTGACTGATCCGTCTTCAAATGAATAACATAACAGTAATGGAGACAATAAAAACAGGGTTAGCTGGTGTTAAAGTAATTATTCCGCAAGTGCATGGTGATAACCGTGGTTTTTTTAAAGAAATTATCCATCCACAAAAATTAGCAAGTGTTGGTATCAACCATCGTTTTGTTCAGATTAATCACTCACGTTCACAAGCGGGTACTTTACGTGGATTACATTTTCAAGTTCCGCCTTACGGTCAATCAAAATTAGTACGTTGCTTAAGAGGACAAATTTTTGATGTTGTTGTTGATGTTCGACCAAAAAGTCCAACGTTTGGGCATTCATTTGGTATTGAACTTTCAGAAGAAAATCATAAAATGCTTTATGTTCCAGTTGGCTATGCCCATGGATTTTTTGCACTCTCAGATTGTGATATCGAATATGCATGTGGGGATATCTACGCAGTTGAATTTGAACGAAGCCTTCTTTGGAATGATTCAGAAGTTAGCGTTAAATGGCCTGAGTTTGATGGCTCGCCAATAATGTCATCCAAAGACAAGACTGCAGAAACATTAAGCCAATTAAAAGAAAGTTTAGAGTGGCCTGAGGAAGTGTATTTATTATCTTAATGGGTAACTTCAGATGTAAACTCAAAAACAATATCGTCTTGTTCCTTAACTTCACGCTCCAAGCTCCAACGCGTTTCAGTTAGAAAAACCAGTTTTCCATCTTTATCTTTTGCAATTTGATTTTTTCGACGTCGAACAAAGTCAGTTAATGCAGCATCTGTTTTACTAGAAATCCAGCAGGCTTTGGTATAGTTTAACGGTTCAAATCGACATTTGGCCATATATTCATGTTCCAAGCGATATTGAATGACATCAAATTGCAATACGCCAACGGTTCCAATCATTGGTTGGCCATCAATCTCTCGGTAGAATAATTGCGCGACGCCTTCTTCACTTAATTGTTCAAGGCCTTTTTTAAGTTGTTTTGATTTCATGGGGTCAAGGTTTTTAACTGTTTTGAAGATTTCAGGAGAAAAAGAGGGGATACCAATAAAGTGAAAGGATTGTCCAGCGGTTAATGTATCACCAATTTTTAAATTTCCTGTATCATGTAATCCAATGATATCGCCAGGAAAAGCTTGATCAACGACAGTCTTTGTTTGCGCCATAAAAGCCGTCGGGTTGACACTACGCAATTGTTTACCAGTTCGAACATGAAAGTATTTCGTTTGTCGTTCAAATGTTCCAGAGCAGATGCGAAGAAATGCAATGCGATCGCGATGTTTTGGGTCGATATTAGCGTGTATTTTAAAAATAAATCCTGAAAACTTGGGAGATGACGGTTCAATCATACCCCCTGTTGTTTCTCTAATTTTCGGAGTAGGGGCAATATCAATAAAGCAGTCGAGTAATTCTTTTACTCCAAAGTTATTGAGCGCCGATCCAAAAAACACAGGCGTAATTGTGCCATCAAGATATGTTTCCATTTCGAATGTTGGATACACACCAATTAACTCCATGTCTTCTCTTAATTGCGTGGTGGCTTCTTCTCCAATAAGGTCAATGAGTGTTGGGTCATCTAACGATGTTATCTTCACGGTGTCATGTGAATCTTGTTTTTGGTGAGGCTTATAAAGCACAAGCTCTTTTGAGTAAATGTTATAAACACCTTTAAATTCTTTACCAGAGCCTATTGGCCAACTCAATGGACAGACCGAAATATTTAAGCTGGATTCAATATTATCTAAAAGTTCAATAGGGCTCATACCCTCACGGTCAAGTTTATTAATAAATGTAATAATAGGTGTATCTCGCATCCGACAAACTTCCATTAATTTAAATGTTTGTGTTTCAACACCCTTTGTTGAATCGATTACCATTATTACAGAATCTACAGCCGTTAATGTTCGATAAGTATCTTCAGAGAAATCTTTATGGCCAGGAGTATCAAGAATGTTTATTTTTTTTTTGTTGTATTCAAACCCCATAACAGAAGTTGCAACAGAAATACCACGTTGTTTTTCAATTTCCATAAAATCAGATGTTGCATGACGTGATGCCTTTTTTGCTTTTATTGCACCCGCAACTTGAATTGCCCCACCAAATAGGAGGAATTTCTCTGTCAGTGTTGTTTTCCCAGCATCAGGGTGAGAAATAATACCAAACGTTCGTCGTTTCATTATCTCTTCAGTTAAGTTAGCCATACAAAAACCTTATCAAAGCAATGACTCAGCGTAAAGTTATAATTTGGGTGGTGTTAAACTTGGAAGAATGGTGGCGTCTCCATGTTTATTCAACCGATCCTGTTTTATCACGTTGTGTTCCACCATATGCATGAATAATTTCTAGTTTTAAACACTTGAGTGAGTCATCAAGCGTTATCTTATTTAAATATATCATCAAGTGTTAATGTTGAAGTGGGAAGAACGGCTTCTGTTGAGGCCGTATATGCTTTTACTTTTGTATAAAATTCATCAACGGTCATGTTAAATGTTTTTGAAAAGGCAGTTTTCCAACTTTCTTTATTGGGGTGTTCAGACATGAAACTTTTAAAAATAAGCTGAAAAGCCTCAGCTTCTGATGTGCCAGATAGTTGAAGTTCTTTGGCGAGTACAAGCACTAAAAATAAAGAACACCCATAATTTATTTCACTACTGGCGTAGTCTTCGTAGCTTTCAGGTGTTGTTGTACAAGTCGAACTCAATTGACTTTGGTCATTTTTAATATAGTTATAATTATAATGTTGTTGAATATAAATGCCTTCTACAACAGCGGCGGGGCCTTCAATGAGCCATTTTGTATTAAAACTGGTTGCATCAGCATTTGGTTTATTCATATGTTCATTTAATGTTTGTTGATAGGTATGAAAGAATTCATGGGCGATCACGGAGTATCGATGATATGAATTATATGTAAACTCATCATTTGGAATTTCCATAACAAATCGTTTAATACTGTCATCATTATTTTCAACAGAAATATAGGCACCACCTTCAACGCCGGCATAAGGATCTGGGTCGGCACTACTATTCCAAGCATAAAGAACAATACTTTTATAATACTTTTGATAAAGTGGCAATAAATTCAAAAGAATTCCTTTTATTTTGTTATATTCAGTCACCCACTCCGTTGGTAAACTTGAGTGAATATTTTCAGTAAAACCAACCGCAGTGGTAGAGGTCGGGTCATTCAAGCCCGAGTTATTATCTGAAGTATTGGTTGCCATACATGAAAATACAAACAGGCAAGCCATCATTATAAATAGCTTTTTCAACACTATCCCCCTAACTTATAACAGTATATGGCGATAATATTGAAAAGCTAAACATGAATTATTATTAATTAGAAAGAATAACCAATATAGGCTTGAACTTGAGGTAAAAACTCAACAGTAGCTAATCCCTGATTTACATCATCAGACGGAGCGGTTTCCCCATTTGCTTTTGCAACAATTTCTGTCGGTTTACCAAAAATTGCACCAGCCGAAGTCCCAATCGTAATTGGACCAAAATTAAGGTTATTTCCAATTTCAACTAAAGGCCCGTTAAATTTACCATTGACGTTAACAACAGCACCTACACTGATATCACCAACAGCAATGGTTTGTGTATAGGTGTAATCAATTGATAAAGACTCATAACCGACACCTAAAAAGAAGCCAAAAATTAAACTTTGTCTTAAACCAATAGCGTAACCACTAATTTTAGTTTTTGAGTCACTAACTTCAATCTCCCCCGAACCATAACTTAAATACGCACTTAATCCCGTGTTAGGAATCGATCTTTCAAATTCATATAAAGCAAGCCTTGGTACTGAAGAACCGAGACTAATTCGATTTAACGGTCCATAAGATGATGGCGCAGATGCCTCCGTTTCCTCAGATTCATTGGTTTCTTTTGCAGCAGCAACTGGTTCTTCGTTATCTTTTTTAGCGGCCGCTTCTTTTTCATCTTCTTCATATTCTGAAGTTTCATTTAGATTCATTTCTTGATTGGCATTTTCAGTTGGGGATGTCCCTGTTATTACAGACAATGGATCAGAGGTGTCATAGATAGATCCTTGTCCATGTATTGTATTAAGAGAAAGTGATAAAAATAAAAGAATTAGTAATTGTTTATATATTGTCATAAATTAATTTTGTCATTAAAAAAAAACAAATTCAACATTTTTATCAATTGATTGACAAAAATTGAGTTTATTTTAAACTAATTTTATGGACGTTGTTTACGATTTTTGGTCAGGTGAATCAATTGAACAAGTAATTCAAAATATTGCGGAGTTTCGAATCCAGGTTTTAGGAGATGCAGAGAATATTCATCATTCGTTATCCTCTGAAATAAATTTTTTACAACACTATTTTTCAAATGATGCATCCATTATTGTTGCGAATGATTGTGGTTCAATTGTTGGTTACATTAGTTGCATCAGTTTTTCTGATTTTCATAGTGAATTAATTGAATTTAGTCATTTTGGTGATGATTTAAAAATATCGGAAGGCCCATTGGTTCATTTGAATTATAGAAACATGGGGATTGGAAAGGGGTTAGTCCAAGAAGCCCTTAATCATTGTGAATCCTATGACGCCTCATTATTTATTATCGATCCAATAAAAATTATGCGTTCAGAAAGTAAGCCTTCAGTTCATTCAATAATGAAACATTTTAACTTTAAAGAAATAGCGAATAAATTTATTTTTCAAAAAGAATTATCTAGTTAATAGGGGCATCAATCAGTGCAATTCTTGACTCATGACGGCCACCTTCAAAAGAGGTGTCCAACCAGATATTAATTAACTTTATTGCATTATCAGTACTTGTTGTACGGCCACCCAAACAAATGATATTAGCATCGTTGTGGGCTTTAGCCATTGAGGCAGTATATTCATCATAAACCAATGCAGCTCGAATTCCTGCGTGTCGGTTTGCCCGCATGCTAATCCCAATACCTGTGCCACAAATTAAAATGCCAAGGTTGCATTGATCGGATTTAATTGCTAAACATAATTTATCTGCAAAATGAGGGTAATCCACACGGTCAGATGTTTTTGTTCCTAAATCATCAAATGGTAAGGTGGTCATTTGTTTAATTAAATCAGTTTTTAATTCAAGCCCGCCATGATCAGCAGCGATTCCAATTTTCATAAATTTAGCGTACAAGATATTAAAAACAAAAACAATTTAAATATTTATGTTAATAATTTTTTAATAATGGTTTCAATCCAAGATGATTTTTGCAAATCTTCTTTTACGACGTGATAGTCTAAAGATAAATTGCCAGAGCCAATAACACAGTAAATTAATAATAAAAAAAGGACCAAAGTAGTTAATTCAATATTTTGAGTTGTTGAAAAAAGTGTTTCTTTTGAATGAACAAAAGTTAAGGCCCCTAATAATATAGGAACCTGAATCAGAGCGCCTATTCGCGTCAAAAGACCAAAGGTTAACAAAATTCCTCCAATTAAATGTGCTGAAATTACATAGTGAGAAATTAACGTTTCTTGTAAATTAAATTCACCTTGTTTTATAAAGAAAACCAGATCTTGTGGATGAATCATAAAGTGGATGCCCTTAAAAAAAAGAGCAATGCCAAGGTAAATTCGAATGCATTCAATGGCATTTTCATATTTTGTATATTTAAGTGCTGTTTGTATTAGTTTTTCCATTGCAACCTTCAGAAATCTAGTATTATAAATTATATCGATTAAATTACTGAATTATTTACTATATTTTAATAAAAGATCTAGTGTAATATTGGTGTAATGAGAGGTTTAATATGGGGGGCAGTATTTGCTATTTTATCGATTGCAATTGGTGCGATGCTAAGCCATGCCTTAAAATCAGTATTAAATCAAAAAGAATTAGAAACACTATCTATCGCAGCAAAATATTTATTTTATGTTGCGATTCCTCTAATAATGATGTCATTGACAAACTTTAAATGGGGGTGGCCCAATTTTTTATATAACAGTTTTATCATATCTGCCTGGCTTTTTTCAGGCAGTTTAATATTATTTGTATTTACTAAAATATCGTGGCTGGTTTATTTAACACCCTTAGGTGGAATAACAATGATGGGTTCTTGGGCGGCCTTATTAGTCATCGGAACTAAAAAGTTAAAAACTTAATTTTCATTTAATGGGGAAGGGGCCAGTGTATTGAAGGTCTTCTTCCAATCCATAATGCCACCATCCATTTGGAATAAATAAGAATATCCGTTTTCTTTGAGGTATTTCATTGCAAGTAAACTGCGACGCCCAGACCGACAGTAAAGAAGAATCGTGTCATTTTTATTTAAATTAAGCAATTGGTCTTTACTCTTTTTCCAGTCAATATTTATAGATCCTGCAATATGACCAGAATGATATTCTTCAATGGTTCGTACATCAATTAATTTGAATTGCGTATTTTGTTGTTGCTGTAAAATTAAATTATGTGCAACTCCAGCTGAAATATTTTTCATATGTGGTGTTCGTTTTGGTTGAGATTTGCAACCAATAAGTATAAAGATGAAAAAAAATCCAAGATAATAAAAGTTTTTAGGCATGATTTTATGATGCAAAAAATATTGATTTTTTACAATGTATGTTTAAGTTTAAAATTTTGTGGGTATTTACCCTCATAAGGAGTGATGATATGGTTTCTTCAGTTCGATCAAAAGCAAAAACAATATACAATCATTTTTCAAAAGCGCCAATATTAGAAATGGTGCAATATATGGTTGATGAAAATGTGGATGCTCAAATACTTCATCAATTAAAATTAATTGATTTAGAAATGCATAAAAATCCACATGTAAAATCATATGCGGAGAAAATTTACAACGCATATGAACGCATTTGCAAAGTTCTTGTGACCTACCCAAGTCTAGAATTTAAAGATCATCAATTTAAGATTAAAAAAGATAAAGAATCACAATTTATAATCGAATATTTTAATTCAGATGATTTTATTGATGATAATGAGGTTGAAAATATTTTAAAATTAGTAAATATAAGCTTATCTCACTATCTTGAATCAAATCGAGATGTCGAGCACTTAATACAATCGCTATTAAAAGATCAAAAGAGAATTAAACGTTTAATCATGTTTTTAAAAGAGGCAAGCGGCGAAGATTATACGGGTTATTTTAAACGTGTTGTTCAAAAGAAGTAACTGCCAAGTTTAAACCTCGGCATTGGTCCATTTCATATTGAAGTGTTAATTCATCTTTCCAAATAGCGTCCCAATTTGGGTATGTTTGACAAGCGATTGGTCTATTATTATAAACGGTGCATTTTGAATCTTGATTTAAAAAACATTGGTTGCGAAAGGATGGGCTTGAAATTAATGGCCATCCATTAATTGTTGTTACAAAATGCTTTCTAAAATCATGGAGTGAAATTTTTAAAGTTTTGGCCATCTGAATCATTTCATGATGAGATATATAAACATAGCCAGAGGCTTTGCAACAGTTCCCTGATTCTTGACAAACAAAATGTTTAAGAATTTGTTCTCTATATTGAACGAGATTCTTTCCAGGCATCACGAATCATCGAGACGAATCAAAAAATCAAGCCACATTTTTAATTCGCTTGGTTCAGATGAGTCAGACCCTGATATGAATTGGCCGATTTTATAAAACCAAAAAATAGAATCTTTAATAACCTCTTCTTTGTAGATTATATTTATTTCACCACCTAAGTTTTTTGAAAGTGAATTGTTTCGAAATAAAAATCCATCAATTGTAATGGTTTGTGATTTTGATCTAGGAAAAGAAAGTGTGGCAAAAATTGATCGATAATCTTCTGTAAATCCAGATCTTATATTGGGCTGATAGGTATTTGTTATTCCATCCCAACTGTAGCCACTACTATAAGGTGCTTGAAATCCAGTCGATCCATTTTTACCACCTTGAAAGAAACGAGTTCCAAATTTCACGATTTGCTTATCTTTAGAATGAGTAAGTATTAAGTCATAAAATAAAGATGAAGATTCATTAAACGTGGTTGTTCTAATTGATGGTTCAGTTTGATATGCAACCGTTGATTCAACATCATAATGTTCTGACAAAATTAATTTTCCATTAAATGAATAAGTATTATTTAAATCTTCAAATAAATAACTATGGAAATTAAAAACTAACGGTGAATAAACAATATTTTGATAAGCAAAAATATAAGATCCTTTAGAAAAATAATGACGGTTATCTGACATCACAGATGTTGTATTAGTTAGAAAAAAGAGTTTCAAATTATCATCAAACATATGAAAACTAATTTGGTTAAATGTACGGGGTGTAAGTGCATAGGTAGAATCAGACAAAAACCGACCACGTTCAAATTTTAATCGCCGTTCCCCAATCGATAAAACCCCAAAATTTAAATGAAAATCAACATATGCCTGAGATAAACGAGTAACAGACGCTCCCGTACTTGATGCATGATTGGCATAATGTGAAAATTCAAAGTGAGGAGATAAATTAAAAAATGTTTTAATTTTTTGAAATGAAAGTTTAGCATTTAAGTTACTATAATATTGCCAATTGGTGGAATTGTTTTTCGAATAATATATCCTTGTTTTAGATGTAATATCAGTGTCAATATCATTTAAAATATAATGGCCAATCTCATCTTTCATTGGAAAAATAGAAACTTGAAAAATTAAAACAAAAAGAATAAAGAATTTCACTGCATAATTATATCATGGAAGCATTTAGTTATTAATATGTTGCGATCAGATCCCAAAAGAAGTATATTAATAGTGAGGTTACAATGGCAATAGATAAGATACAATCACCCAAATCGAATATAAATGCATCAAACTTGAATGTTGGTTTGGATTCATTAGCTTCAACTCAGAAACCAAGCGAGATTACAGAAACTGACATTTCCTCGACGTCTGATATGGCCCAACTGATAAACGCAACCAAAGAATTGGTTCATCATTTAAGAAATTAATATGCAACAAAAAGAGTTATTTTGCAAAGAGATTACAGATTTCATTATCTTATATGTTTCAGCACAAACCAATATTGGGAAGATGGAAATTAATTACGATACACTTGAAGACCGTTGGCAGCAAATAACGCAAGATTATAAACGTCTTTCAAATAAAAACCCGAGTGTGATTCATTATTGGAAAAAAATATCATCAATTATGTCGAAACATTTTATAACAAAAAAAATGATCAATGCAGATCAAATCGCATTTCAAACCCATCCCAAACTTATAAATAAATAATTATTTATAAATAAATGTTTAAAATAACTTGTTTTGGGTCATATATTAGTTATCCCTATTTTTGGAGAGCTAATGAAAAACGTATTTATTACAATGCTTCTTATAATTTTCATGTCATCCTGTGCAAGGAAACAAACATTTTTACAAACAAATGATGCAACAAACTTTTATTTTACTTCTAATAAAGGCGTGTTGTACGAATATTCTGGGGGAATTTCAAAAATAAGCAATGAAACAGTTAAAAATTTTCAATTGGAAAATCAGAATTTAGTGACAGCCTCTCATTCTGGTATGAACATATTAAGCTTAAATGGAGACATATTATTTCGCCATGAACCAGGGCAAAATATCCAAACATCAACATATAATCAAAACAATAATCTGTTTTTTTATGTTACGACCAATGGCGATTTATACCAATATGAAAAATTTCAAAACAAACAAAAACGAATATTAGAAAAAATATACCCTCTACCAGCTCAAATCATTTATGATCATGATTCGAACGCACTATTTTTTCATGACAAAAGCTCAGTATTTAAACTTGAATTAGAATCCCTTAAACTCGAATTATTAACGAAAGTATTTATTCCAATTCAATCAATAGCATTAAACAAGCGTACGAAAGATGTTTATTTCTCAACATCAACCGATGGCAAGATTTATAAAGTTAATGAATTCTCAAAGACAATATTCTTGATTCATGAAACTGTTTCAGCTCAAGGTACATCATTAAGTATGAGTACAACATTTGATAAACTTTACTTTTCAAAAACAAATGGACGAGACATCTTAATTAATGCATTGAATTTAAAAAGCAAAAAAATATCAGAGGTCGTAACGATCTATAGAATGAATAGAATCGATCAATTTTTAATAATTGATTAAAATACCCAGGAAAAAAGATTTGTTTTATCAGCGCCACCCCAATGTCCAACATAATCATGTGGCAGTTGCGCTTTAAATACATAATAATGGCGATAGCTGTATAAAAGCCCTTGCCATCCTGAAACTTTTAATGTGAAAACAATAAATTTTTGATCTGTTTTTTTTATATAGTCTTGCAAAACATCAGGAAGTGTATAGTTATTAAAATAAATGGTAATGTCTGAAGCGGTTGTTTTTGTAATTTTTACTGGCGCTTTAAGTGCCATATGTTGAACACCTAAATCAGCTGTAAATACAGCTGTATCAGATTTGCAAAGCGTTTGAAGGACTGGAATAATTGAAAAAGTATCTAGCGTATTTTTTGTGTAATAAACACCTTTTTGTCGAATTTTTTTATCTTCTAAAAAAAA
>MDTB01084810.1_pt1 | contig 11204 bp, 14 predicted proteins | sample 811161 | NCBI WGS metagenome assembly MDTB01 (sample SAMN05326650, study PRJNA326480) | marine metagenome | isolation source: seawater | place: Mediterranean Sea | collected 2009
AATCATTTTTATACTCTATAAGCATCCCAACTCTTATTTCCCCAGCATTAATTTTCATTTTAACTTTTCTACTGCCTCGTGCGGTTTATATTTCTTATTATTCCAAATGTAGCTTGAAATAGCTAAAAAATTAGCATTGTTCAATAATAGTTTTTTATAATTTAAAAGATTAATTCCCCCAATTGCAACTAAAGGTGTTTTTGTTAATTTTTTTGCTTCTATTAAAATTTTAGTAGTAGCTTTATATTTGGTTTTTTTTGTTTTACTTGAAAAAAAAGCCCCAAATGCTAAATAGCTCGCCTTATTTTTTATAGCTATCTTTGCAAGCTTAATTGAGTTATGGCAGGTAATTCCTATGATTTTTTTCTGAATTATTTTTTTAGCACTGATTATATCTGTATCTTTTTGACCTAAATGACAACCATCTGCATCTAACTTCTTTGTTAAAAAAGGATCATCATTAATTAAAAGTTTTACATTGTTTTTTTTACAAATTTTTTTGATTTTCTTTCCTATTAAAATCTTATTTTTAAAAGAGTATTTTTTAAGTCTCATTTGAAAAAAACTAACTTTACCAGTTTGTAAAACTAAGTGTAAATTTTTATAAAATTCAGAAGTTATTTTATTTGGAGAGATTAGATAAATAAATTTTTTTTTATTTATTTTCAAGTTCTTTTGACCATTTTCCCTGAGCAGCTAGAGTACACATTTTTGCTCTATGATTGAAAACATTTTGAGTTCCTTCGTTATTTTTTGTATCTTGAGACCAAAATTTAAGAGCACTTTGTTGTAGTGCTCTTCCATATGAGTAAGTCATTATAAAGTTGGTATCATTATTTAAATTTATCTGATTTAAGTTTTCTGTAGACTCAATTTCAGACTGACCTCCTGATAAAAAAGCAATGCCAGGTACTTCTATGGGTACTGACTCTCTCAGACAGTCAATAGTTTTAATTGAAACTTCTTTACTAGAAATTTTATTTTTAGATTCTGATCCAGCTAAAATCATATTTGGTTTTAAAATTATTCCAGTACAATCAACTTTGTGTGCAATCAATTCATCAAAACACTTCTTAATTACTTCGCATGTTTTATTATAACATTCATCAGCTGAATGATCACCATTCATAAGTATTTCTGGTTCTACAATTGGAACCATTCCACATTCTTGAGCTAATGCTGAATATCTTGCTAAGGCATGTGCATTCGAATGAATTGAAAGTTTACTTGGGTGATTTTTAGTAATTGTATAAACGCCTCTCCATTTTGTAAATCTAGCCCCTAGTTTGTGATAGTTTATTAATCTTTCTCTTAAACCATCCAAACCTTCAGTAATAGTTTCATTGGGTGAATTTGCTAAGGGTTTTGCACCAGTATCAACCTTTATTCCTGGAACAGCTCCTGTATTTAAAATAATTTCAGGTATAGTTTTTTTGGAACTTGTTACTTGATTTATAGTTTCATCAAATAAAATTACTCCACCAATACAATTTTTCATAGCTTCTGAAGTAAAAAGAGTTTCTCTAAATTGCAGTCTATTTTCAGAGGTAGATGGAATTTTTACTGCATCAAGTCTCTTTGTCATTGTTCCATTACTTTCATCAGCAGCAAGAATACCTTTACCATTTGATAAAATTTTTAAGGCAATTTTATTTAACTCAGTCATTTTTTTTAACTATTTTAGAGCCGTTATACCAGGAAGTTGTTTTCCTTCAAGATATTCCAAAAAGGCTCCACCAGCGGTTGAAACAAAATTAAAACTATTTACTGATTTTAACTTGTTTAGCAATGAGACGGTATCTCCACCCCCAACAACTGAATAAATTGTATTAGCTCTATTTTTTTCAACTATTTTTTTTGCAATTCTTATACTTCCAATGGCAAAATTTGGGTTTTCAAAATATCCAGCAGGCCCGTTCCAAAATATTGTCTTACTTTCTTCTATGAGGTTTTCAATTTTTTTTATAGTACTTTCTCCAATATCTAAAATCATTTCATCAGATAAAATTTTATTAAGTTTTTTGATTTTAGGCGATCCATTTAAATCTTTCGATACCACAACATCTTCAGGATAAAATATTTTACAGTTTTCTTTTTTAGAAAGCGTAAATATTTCTTTTACAATTGGGTCAGTATTTTTTTCATATATAGATACGCCAATATTGTGACCCACATATTTAATTATATTATTAGCCATACCTCCGACAATAATTAAATTATCAAATTTGGTTATTAAATTTTTTATTATATTGATTTTGGTTGAAATCTTTGATCCACCAACAATACAAGTAATGGGCTTTTTAATATTAGAAGTAATTTTTTTTAACGCATCGACTTCGAGTTCAAGTTGAAGTCCACAGTAAGAGGGTAAAAAATTTGTTATTTTGCTAATAGATGCATGGGCTCTATGAGAACATGAAAATGCGTCGTTCACATAAATATCAGCTAGATTTGCTAAACGATGAGCAAATTTATCATCATTTTTTTCTTCTAGATTATAAAATCTAATATTTTCTAACATTACAATTCTTGTTTCAATATTTTTGAACAAGTCTTGGTTATTTATTTCATATATATTTTTCTTAATAAGTTTTGTGCTTTTATTTAATTTAGTTTCTAAATACTTACATACCGGCTGAAGAGAAAGCTCTTTTACAACTTTACCATTTGGTCTTCCAACATGAGATAAGATTATAATTTTTGAATTTTGCTCTATTAGAAACTTTAAAGTAGGTAAAATCTTATCTATTCTTGTAGTATCAGTAATTTTTCCATTATTCAAGGGAACATTTAAATCTAATCTTAGCAATATCTTTTTATCACTTAGATTTTGTTCATCTTTTATACTTTTCATCAAGAAATCTTATGGACATATTCAGCTATATCACACATTCTATTTGAAAAACCCCATTCATTATCATACCAAGCTGAAACTTTTCCCATATTTTTTCCAATAACGCTAGTGAGAGAAGAGTCTAATATTGCTGAAGCTGAATTATGATTAAAGTCAATTGATACTAATTTTTCATGGACTATTTCTAGTATTCTTTTTGATTGATTTTTTAAGGCAAACTCAAATGCTTTGTTGATTTTTTTTTGGTTAAGATCTTTTTTTGTACAAAAAACTAAATCTACAAGAGATACATTGGGAGTTGGGACTCTCATAGCAACACCCTCTAACTTTCCTTTTAGTGAAGGAATTATTTCTCCAATAGCTTTAGATGCTCCAGTGGATGTAGGTACAATAGATTGACTAGCAGATCTTGCTCTTCTAGGATCTTTGTGGGAATTATCTAAAATTCTTTGATCACTTGTAAAAGCATGAATTGTAGTCATAAATCCTTTTTCAATTTCAAAATTTTTATTAAGCACATTTACAACAGGAGCTAAACAATTAGTAGTGCATGAACCAGCTGAAATTATCTTATCATCCTTAGATAAAATATTTTCATTTACTCCAAACACAATTGTTTTATCTGCATTTTTACAGGGAGCAGAAACAATTACTTTTTTTGCACCATTTTTAATATGTGCCATTAGTTTTTCTTTTGAATTAAATTTTCCAGTACACTCGAAAACGTAATCAACGTCAAACTTTTTCCAATTAATATCTTTAACTTTAGATTCTTGTGAAAAAGTAATTCTTTTTTTATTTATAATTAAATGATTTTTATTAAAGTTTAAATCTGCATTAAATTTTCCATGAACTGAGTCGTATTTTAATAAAGAACAAGTGGTTTCAGAATTAGATCTGTTGTTAATATGTTTTATATTTATATCTTTAATTTTACTTTCGATAATTGCTCTAATTATCATTCTACCAATTCTTCCCATACCATTAATTCCAACTTTTATTGTCATTTTAATTTTTCATTAATTTTTTAGTTTTAAAAGCAATATCTGTAATAGTTAATCCAAAGTGTTTATAAATATCTTTGTAAGGCGCACTTTTACCAAAAGTATCAATTCCAAATGTAAGACCTTCATCGCCAATATATTTTTTCCAAGAGTCTGTAGATGACGCCTCAATAGATATCTTTTTTTTTGTCTCTCCAAGAATTTTTTTCTTATAAGAGGTTGATTGTAAGTCAAAAATCTCTTGGCACGGCATTGATATTACTTTTGAATATATCTTTTCTTTGGCTAATTTATGGCTAGTTTTAATTGCTAAACTAACTTCAGAACCGCTTGCTATTATAGTTAAACTTATCTTTTTATTAGTTCTTAAAACTTCATAAGCTCCAAAAGAGCATTTATTTGTATTGGAATATTTTTTTCTTATAGGGTCCAGGTTTTGTCTTGTTAGAGATAAAACACTAGGTGTTTTTGAATTTTTTAAAGCCTCTTCCCAACATTCTATAGTTTCCATTCTATCCGCAGGTCTTAAAACATTTAAATTTGGAATTGATCTCAGACCAGACAATTGTTCAATGGGTTGGTGTGTTGGACCATCTTCTCCTAGACCTATTGAGTCATGAGTCATTACATAAATAACTCTTTTTTTCATCAATGCAGATAATCTCATTGAAGGTTTACAATAATCTGAAAAAACTAAAAATGTACCACCATATGGAATAAAACTACTATGAAGGGCTAGGCCATTCATTATACCGCTCATAGCATGCTCTCTAACACCATAATGAACATAATCACCATTAAAGTTACCGGGTTTAATAATCTTATGATATTTCGTTTTAGTATTATTTGAACCAGCTAAATCTGAAGAACCTCCAATCAAAGTATTATTTTCTTTAGTTAGAGCATAAAGAATTAATTCGGAAGATTTTCTTGAAGCTAGGCTTTTTACTTCTTTGACAGCATTTTGTTTTTCTATTCTTAAAACTTTCGTAAAATTATTTTTTAAGGTTTTATTAATTTTATTTTTCTTTTTTAAATAAATTTTATTCCATGTAGATTCGATTTTTATTCCTCTTTTTCCTATTTTTTTCCATTCTTTTAAAATTTTTTTTGGTATATTAAATGGTTTATAATTCCAATTTAATCTTTTTCTAACAAGCTTAATTTCGTCTAAACCTAAAGGGCTTCCATGTATTGATGCTGTACCTACTTTATTTGGAGAGCCATATCCAATTTTTGTTTTACAAGAAATGACTGTTGGCTTTTTTGCATTTTGTGCTATCTTCAAAGCTTTAAAAATTTCCTTTTCGTTGTGGCCATTAATTAAAATATATTTCCATCCGTAACTTTCAAATCTTTTCCTAAAATTATCCGAAACAGCCAAACTAGTTGGTCCATCTATGGATATAGAGTTATTATCAAAAAGCATTACTAAATTTTTAAGTTTTAAATGGCCAGCTAAGCTCATTGCTTCGTGACTTATACCTTCCATAAGACATCCATCTCCTGCTAAAACATACGTTTTATGATTTATTATTTCTTTACCTAATTTTTTTTTTAAAATTTCTTCAGCAATTGCAAAACCAACTGCGTTTGCAATACCTTGTCCAAGTGGCCCTGTTGTAGTTTCTATTCCTGTTTTAGGATGATATTCTGGGTGTCCAGCACATATAGAGTTAAGTTGCCTGAATTTTTTTATACTACTAAGTGAAATACTTTTGTATCCAGTCAGATGCAATAAAGAATATAATAACATAGATCCATGACCAGCTGATAATACAAATCTATCTCTATTGAGCCAATCTGGATTATTTGGATTAAATTTCAAAAAATATCTAAATAGAACAGTTGTTACATCAGACATCCCCATGGGCATACCTGGATGACCAGAATTTGCCTTTTGTACTGCATCAATTGATAAAAATCTTATGCAATTTGCCAAATCATTATGTAGTTTGCTCAAAATTATCCTGACTAGACTAAGAAGAATCTATTTAATAATATAAACATATATATATGAATTCTATAAACGACAAAGAAAAAAAATTAAATATTGCTATTGAAAATTTAAAAAATTTAGATCTGAGCAATCCAAATTTACAAAACAATATTGATAATCTTAATTCACAAAAAAATCAATTAGAAATTGAAAAATCTGAAATAGAGAACAAATATAAAATTTTACAAGAGGATCATATGAGTTTAAGTAAAAAATTAGAGGAAATTCAAAATAAAGAAACACTAGAAAAAAAAAAAAATATTGAGTTTTCTGAAAAAATAGATGAATTAAATCAGGAAACAGATACTTTGTTGGAAGAAATAGATAAATGGCAAACGTAAGTATAAAATTTAACAATAAAGAATTTTTATTATCATGTGAAGATGGCCAAGAAGAACATCTTGAAGAATTACTAATTCAAATAAATCAAAAGTTTAATAATTTAAAAAATGATCTAGGTAATTTAGGAGAAAATAAACTACTTTTGATTACTGCTGTTAAAATTATGGATGAATATTATGAAACTAAAAAAAAAGTTGATCAGAAAAAAGATGAGCTTAAAGATCTATCTAATAAATTTACTGAACTTAAATCTCTGATTTATGAATATAGAGACAATAAAGAGTCTGAAATTGAAAAACTAAATTTAAATCATATGAATTTTAAGGAAGAAATTGAAGTTAACAAAAAAAAATATGAGAAGTTGATAGATGATGCGGCAGATGAAATATCAAATTTTGTTGAAAAAGCAAAGTTAGAAAATAGATCCCAGTAAACTTTTGTGAATAAACAGAAAATTAGAAGTAAATTTTTAAAGTTAAGAAAAAAAAATAATAATAAAAATCTTAATATAGATTTAGATAAATTTTATTCATTCTTAAAAAATAACTATGTTAATTTTAAGATAATAGGTGGATATTATCCTACAAATTTTGAAATAGACGATCTGAAAATTTTAAATTTTTTAGAAAAAAAAAATTACATTATTTCTCTACCTATCGTAAAAAAAAATTATCAGATGGATTTTTTTAAGTGGACTAAAAATGACCCATTAAAGATAAATAATTATGGTATTCCAGAACCTGTTTCATTAAAGAAAATTTATCCAGACATCTTATTAGTTCCATTAGTTGGATTTGACGAGAATTTCAATAGGTTGGGTTATGGAGGTGGATTTTATGATCGTTATATTAAAAAAATTGAAAAAATAAAAAAAGTTATTAAAATTGGCATAGCTTTTTCATATCAAAAAATTAAAAGTGTTCCAATAAACCAATATGATGAAAAATTAGATTTAATAATTACTGAAAAAGAAATTATAAAATGAGAATACTATTCTTGGGAGATGTAATGGGTATTTCAGGTTGTTCTAAATTAATGAACAATCTTTTGAGTGAAATTAAGTTAAAAAAAATAGATTTTGTAATTGTTAATGGTGAAAATGCTGCATCGCAAGGTGTTGGTTTAACTAAAGAAATATGTAATGATTTTTTTAATTGTGGCGTAGACGTAATTACAACAGGAAACCATGTTTGGGATCAAAAAGAGATAATGGAGTTCATTGATAAAGAAAAAAGGTTATTACGTCCAAAAAACCTTTTTGAACCCTGTCCAGGAAAGGGGTTCAATATTTATACAACGACAGGAAATATAAAAATTGGTGTGCTGAACTTGATGGGAAATATTTTTATGAAAAAATGCGATGATGTTTTCGAAATTGCAGATAAATTTTTAAAAAATTATAAATTAAAAGATGATTATGATTTTTTAATTGTTGATTTTCACGGTGAGATAACTAGTGAAAAAAATGCCATTGGTCATTTTTTTGATGGAAAAGCATCCTTAGTTGTTGGAACTCATACACATATACCAACAAATGATGCAAGAATATTAAAGAATGGTACTGGATATCAAACTGATGCAGGAATGTGTGGGGATTACAATTCAGTTATTGGTATGAATAAAGAAAACTCATTAAAAAAATTTTTAAAAAAAAAGTCATCTAAGCATTTTCCAGCAATTGATGATGCTACTTTGTGTGGTGTTATCGTAGAATGTGATATAGATACAGGATTAGCAAAAAATATTGAAAGTTATATTTATGGAGCTCACTTAAAAAATACATAAAAGCTATGGCAGGACACTCTCATTGGGCAGGTATTAAGCATAAAAAAGGAAAAGCTGACAAACAACGTTCAAAAATATTTTCTAAATTATCAAAAGAGATTACTGTAGCAGCAAAACTTGGAGACAAAGATCCCGCCAACAATCCTAGATTAAGGTCAGCAGTTCAAGCAGCTAGATCTGCTAATATGCCCAAAGACAATATAGAAAGAGCAATTGATAAGTCTTCAGCAGTAGCAGGAGTTAATTTTGAAAATTTAAGATATGAGGGATTTGGTCCTGATAAGATAGCAGTAATTGTTGAAACATTAACTGATAATAAAAATAGAACTGCATCAAATATTAGAACTATTTTTCAAAAAAATGGTGGTAGTTTAGGAACACAGGGATCTGCTTCACATCACTTCAAACAATTAGGTATTATTAAAATTGAAAGAAAAGAAATTTCAGATGAAAATATTTTCGAGCTAGCCTTAAACTCTGGAGCTGAGGAGTGTTTTTCCCATGATGGTCATCATGAAATCCAATGTTCTGTGAATGAAATTTATAATATAAAAAAAAAATTAGAAAAAATAATTGTTAATTTTATTTCAACTGAAATTGAATGGATACCTATCAATAGTATAGATATTAAAAAGGACAGGGAACAACCTATAATGGATTTCTTTGAATCTCTTGAAGATGATGATGATGTTCAAAATATTTTTTCAAATTTCAAGCTAGGTAATAATTAATGCTTATTATTGGAATTGACCCAGGTATTTCAGGATCGATTTGTTTTTTTCAAGATGGAGAAGTTAAAGATGTTTTAGATATGCCAACAATGACTGATGGAAAAAAAAATAAAAGACAGGTAAATGGATCTCAAATTTATAATGAGATCTCAAAGAGAATTATAAATACTGATAAAAAAAATGTAAAAGTGGTGATAGAACAAGTTTCTGCAATGCCAGGACAGGGTGTAACTAGTATGTTTAATTTTGGTCAATCTTTTGGAATTTTAAAAGGTATTTGTTCAGCAATGCAGCTACCTATGTATTTTGTTAGACCAGCAAAATGGAAAAAATATTTTAATCTTATCAATTCTGAGAAAGATGCTAGTAGAACAAAAGCAATTGAAATTTTTCCATATTTTTCAACAAATCTATCAAAAAAAAAAGATAATAATAAAGCTGATGCTATTCTAATAGCTAGCTTTTATTATGAAACATACAAAACTAATGAATAATTAAAAAGTTGTAGACAAATTCATGACACAATTAAGTGTGAAGAGTGATTATGGAAGCAGATATCGCATCGCAGGCAGTTGGGCTAGGCTCTAATACAGATTTTTCTCTAATAAATCTTTTTCTAAGAGCAGATATAATTGTTAAATCAGTTATAATTATTTTAATAGTTAGTTCAATTTATTCTTGGGCATTAATTATAGAAAAATTTAGACTATTTAAAAAAATAAATATTTCATCACAAGAATTTGAGGAAAAATTTTGGAAATCTAAATCAGCTGAAACTTTTTATAACAGTTTACCAAGTAATATAGACGATCCGATGGCCAATCTTTTTAAAGAGTCAATGCAAAGTCTTTTAAAATCAAAAACAAAATCAAATTTAAATAATAGAATGAGTGGAATGTTAGAATCTGGAATTGAAAAACAAATTAACAAAATAGATAAAGGGTTTATTTTTCTGGCCACCGTGGGTTCAACTGCTCCCTTTATAGGTTTGTTTGGAACAGTTTGGGGAATTATGAATTCGTTTCAATCAATAGCAATTTCGAGAAATACCAGCTTAGCTATAGTAGCACCAGGTATAGCAGAAGCTCTTTTTGCTACAGCTTTGGGTCTTTTAGCAGCAATTCCAGCAGTTGTTGCTTATAATAAATTTAATAATGATTCAAAAAAATATACACAAAAATTAGAAAATTTTTCAAAAAGATTTTTATCAATTATTTAAAATGGCATTTAAATTTAATCGTTCTTCAAAAGAACCAATGAGTGAAATTAACGTAACTCCATTTGTAGATGTGATGCTAGTATTGCTAATTATTTTTATGGTAACTGCGCCTCTACTTACAGTTGGTGTTCAAGTTGATTTACCAGAAAGCTCCGCAGACTCACTCCCAGAAGAAGTCGAACCTCTTACTTTATCAATTAATTCAAAAGGAGAAATATTTATTCAAGAATCTAAAGTTGAATATGATAAAATTGTAGCAAAAGTTTTAGCAGTCTCAAAAAATAGAACAGATACCAGAATTTATGTAAGAGGAGATAAAACCATAAATTATGGAAGAGTGTTAGAAATAATGGGACTTTTGTCTGGTTCTGGCTTTACAAAAGTTGCATTAATTTCAGAACCTTACAAACAAAGGTAGTAAGAATTGAATAGAAGTATAATTATATCTTCTGTTTTTCATTTAGTTTTAATTTTTATAACAGCAATGAGTCTGCCTTTTTTAGCAAAAAAACCAATTAACTTGCCTCCTATAGTAAGTGTAGAATTAATTCAAATTAAAGAAAAAACTAATATTCCTTTTGCACCTAAGGCAAAAAAAATAATAGAAAAGGTTAAAGAAAAGGAAAAAAAACTAGTTTCAGAACAAGCTCCACCTAAAAAAGTTAAAAAAAAGAAACCTGATGCAATACCTTTACCAGATAAAAATTTAAAGAAAGTTGAAAAAATTAAAGAAGAAAAACAAAATCCTGAAAAAATTGATAATGAAGTTAAGCAAGTATCTGAATTTGAAAAAAAAGAATTATTTGATCCTAATAATATAGCTGCATTAATTGATAAATCTAAAATTGAAAGCTCTGAAACTAAAAAAAAATCGAATATGGTCACACAAGATCAAGATAAAAATGTCGAAGCTGTAGGACTTTCTCTAAGTGAGGAGGATGCATTAAAGGCTCAGATATTTGGATGTTGGAGTATACCATTAGGACTTCCATATGATGAAAATTTACTTGTGAGAATTAAGCTTCAATTAGATCCTGATGGTTCGGTTCTTAGATCTGAAATATTAGACCATGCTAGAATGAATAAGCCTGGACAAGGGTTTTATAAGGTGCTCGCAGAAAGTGCCTTAAGAGCTATCAAATTATGTCAACCATTAAGAGTTCCTAGTACCGGGTATGAAAGATGGAAAGATTTACAATTAAATTTTGATGCAAGAGAGATGTTAGAGGGTTAATATAGTTTATGATAAAAAAGATTTTATTTATTTTAA
>MDTB01217752.1_pt1 | contig 11204 bp, 12 predicted proteins | sample 811161 | NCBI WGS metagenome assembly MDTB01 (sample SAMN05326650, study PRJNA326480) | marine metagenome | isolation source: seawater | place: Mediterranean Sea | collected 2009
AGTATTTCAACAAGTCCAGAGAGAGAAGATACAATTCTTATTGAGGATCCTTTTAAGCTTTAATTTTTTGGAAGTAAATTTTTTGATTGCTTAGAATTAATCATGGATTTTTGAAGTTTTTCAAAAGCTTTTGTTTCTATCTGTCTAATTCTTTCTCTACTAATTTTATATTTCTTACTAAGTTCTTCCAATGTTTTAGGATTTTCAGTTAATCGCCTTGCTTCTAAAATTTGTCTCTCTCTATCATTTAAAATATTTATAGAACTGTATAGTAGTTCTTTTTTATCATCAAATTCTTGTTTTTGTGACAAAACTAATTCTTGATCCAATCTATCATCTGCTAACCAATCTTGCCATTCATCTGTTTCCCCGGCTTTAACGGGATCATTCAATGATTTTTCTTGACCCATCATTCTTCTATTCATATTTATAACTTCACTAGAGTCTACGTTTAGTCTATTAGATATTTCTTTGACATGTTCATCTTTAAGGTCCCCTTCTTGATGAGGAGCTATTTGATTTTTTAATTTTTTTAAATTAAAAAAAAGTTTTTTCTGGGCAGTAGTAGTTCCCATTTTCACTAAACTCCATGATCTTAGAACATATTCTTGTATAGAAGCTTTAATCCACCACATAGCGTAAGTTGCTAATCGAAATCCTCTATCAGGATCAAATTTTTTGACCGCTTGCATTAATCCGATATTTCCCTCTGAGATTAATTCGTTTACTGGTAAACCGTAACCTCTATAACCCATAGCAATTTTGGCTACTAATCTTAAGTGACTAGTAACTAATTTATGTGCGGCTTTCAAATTACCTCTTTCTTTCCAGTTTTTAGCTAGCATATATTCCTCTTCAGCATCCAACATTGGAAATTTTTTAATTTGAGCTAGATATAAAGAAATTCCTTCAGCAGAGGGAGTAGGAAGATTTGATATATTGGTTTTAGTTTTCATTTATAGGTAGATATATTCTAAATTGCTAAATTTCAATGACTTAATTTGTTTAATAAATTCAACAATTTTTTAAAATCTTTAGGTAAATCAGATTCAAAAGACATAAATTTTTTTTTAGTTGGATGAACAAAACCCAGACTTTTAGCGTGTAACGCCTGTCTATTAAGTATTAGTAATAATTTTTCAAATTCTTTATTTATTTTTTTAAATTTTAATTTTTTTTTCCCATACTGCTTATCACCAAGAAGTGGGTTTCCTTTGTGAGCCATATGAACTCTTATTTGATGTGTTCTACCTGTTTCTAAATTACATTCAATAAAACTAATTTTAGGAATATCTTTAATTATAAAAACTTGATTAGTTTTATAATTAGATATAGCTTTTTTTCCGCTTATAACCTCAGCTGACATTAATTGACGATTTTTTTTACTTCTACCAATATAAGTTTCTACCCTTCCTTTAAGTGGTCTTAAAACTCCCCACACAAGCGCCTGATAAGTTCTTTTTATGGTATGTTCGCTAAATTGTTTACCTAAATCGGAATGAGATTTATTATTTTTTGCAACAAGAAGTAGACCGCTTGTATCCTTATCAATCCTATGAACTATACCTGGTCGAGTAGCCCCACTTATATTTGATAATTTATTTCTATATTTTGACACCAGTGCATTTACTAGTGTATCTTTAACATTTCCTGCTCCAGGGTGTACTACCATTCCTGCAGGTTTATTAATTATTATAATATCTTCATCTTCATAGACTAAGTCTAGTTTAATTTTAGAAGGTTTTATTACAAACCCCGAATTATCTAATAAATTTATTTCCACAAAATCTCCGACCTTCATTTTTTTGGACGGGGACACAACTATTTTATTGTTAATTTTTACCTTTTTAAGTTCAATAATTTTTTTTAAGTTTGATCTTGATAATTCTGATATATGATTAGTAAGTACTATATCTAATCTATTACCAATTTCTTCATTATTAATTAAGAATTTGATTGAGTTCTTTGACATTTGAAATTAGATTATAGTCATTTGCGTTCGTAGCTCAACTGGATAGAGCGTCTGACTTCGGATCAGAAGGTTGAGGGTTCAAATCCTTCCGGGCGCACCAAATCCTATAATATCCATTTAGCTAAGTTATCCTTGTTTTCTTGAATATAAAGAGGAAAACTTTTATCTAACTCAATTCTTTTTAAATCAAAACCCCTGTCAAAAATATCTTTATTTTCAAGAATTTTTTTTTCTATATTATATTCGTTTACAAATTCATCTTTGTTGAATTCACCATGTGAAAAGGATTTTATTTTTTTAACAATATCTTTAGGACTCTGTAAAAATGAAAAATGCCATCCTCCATTTATTATTTGCATCCTAGATTTATCAATACGCCAAAATGGATAATTTTTAAATTTTAAGTCTCTTAGTTTTTGGAAAATTGGTAAGTTTTTTTTTTGCGTAATTTTAGAGCCTATCCAATTGCTTTCATTAATATTTAGCAAATTAAGTTTATACATGAACATTTTTTGTGAAAAAGCAGCAAATTTAGTTCCTTTTTTTATTTCATTCAATTTATTTAAATCGGGAATTTCATCTGAGTCAGATAAAATTATTAGGTCATTATCAACTGCTTTACTTAGGCCATTTATTAAATAATTTCTTTGATGTTGCTCTATATTTGACTCCCCACCAGTATGATTTTCAAAATCTTTATTTTTTTTATAATCTGCAATTAGGTAAATTATTTTTTTTTTAAACTTAGAAAAATTATTAATATTAAAGTTAAGTTTTTTGTCCTCTCCCTGATGAGTTTTTGTTGACTCTGAAATAACAAAATAATCTACGTGTTGATTAAGAATATTCATTCTAAGATCAACTATGTGATCTTCGTTATAATATTGAAAACAGTCGTATATAGCCATTATATTTAAAAGAAAAATCTATCATTAAATTCCTCTATTTTTTTATAAGAGGGAAGCTGTAATTCATTTAATATTATTTTTAATAAATCTAGTTGACCAAAAATTAACATTAAACTTATAAATTTATTTTCATTATCAATTATCAAATTCTTACCCAAGTTTGTTTTGTAATTAGGGATAAATATCATATCCATTTCTGCAGGAATTCTAGTGGCATGCGATCCAATTTCTTTCCATTCACAGGCTATGTAATTAAGATTTTGTAATAAATTTACTAATTCTGTCCAACTTGGAACATTTTTGTACATTGGAAAAATTTGTAGTTCAGCTCTTATTAATAAAGGATTGTAATTTTTCATACCTTTTAAAATTTCTATTTCAGCACCTTGAGTATCAAGTTTTAGATAATCAAGTTTTTTAATATTTATTTTTTTTAATGCCTCATCCATTGTTTCACATTCGATTTCAATTGTATTTGTGATTTTAAAATTAACAAAATCTTTTTTTTTAATTTTGTGAATATTAAAATTAGTTTCATCTGGTTCGTACATAGAAGAACTGCCCAATCGATTACCCAACAAATATAGTTTCCTCTTAGTTTTTGAACTCCAAAGACCTTTATCAATTATAAATTGATAATCTTTTTTTAATTTTTCAAATTCTTCTTTTATTGGCTCAACCATTATCGGCTCAAAAAAATGGTCGTATTTAGAGGGAAAGAAATTGTCTGAATTAAAACCACCTTGAGCGCCCACATCTAAAGTGATAATTTTATTATTTCCATTTAAATCTTTGATAATTGTAGAAAAATTATATTTATCATTTCCTGAGAAACTTTTAAGACTTAAATAGTTTATTACTCTTTTGTTAATTCTTAAATTTATAAAAAGATAAGACATTAAAGGAAGTAAAATCTTAATAATTTTTTGTATAAATTTACAAATATATTTTTTTAACATTAATCTTAAATTTTATTTTTTGGTAAAAGAAGTTAATCCCATTTTTTTCCCCTCAATCACTGAGGATGAACAGTGTAAATTTGTTCTATCAAATATTAACATTGATCCAACTTTCCATTCATAAATTAATTCTACTTCTAAACCAGCTAAGTTTTCTATTTTTTCATGATTTAAAAATTTTTTATGTATTTCTTTATCAAAAGTTCTTCCTCCATACATTTGTAAATGTTCTGAAGACCTTGTGTTTTGACCATAATTCAGATTTTTTCTTTCTAACTCTTCCTTGTCTGTAGTAAAGTTAGTGGAGTTTCCATAAAATCTATTTTTAAAAATAACGGTGCTTCCTACTGGAGTTAACGGAACTAAGCATTGTCTGTAGATATGGTCTTTTGGATTGAATCCTGCATCTACGTGTAACCCTATAGGATTATAACTTTCTTGAAATAAACCATAAATTTCGTCGCCTTCGTCTGTTTTTAGATTATCCATTTTAAAGTCTCCAATCTCATCCTTTAATTTATTTACATATAAATCTTCTAATTTTTTTGAATAACCTAGTAGCCATCTTTTTTTGATAACGTTTTGTTTTTTATTGTGAACAGTAGTCGGCAATTTTTTATATAAATCTATAAAGTCTTGAATTTCATCTTTATTAAAAATATTTTCTAATACTTTTGGTTTATTTTCTGTTTTTTTAATTTTTTCAATATTATGCATATCATTCCCCCATGTTTATTAGAGTGCCTCTTACTCTTGCACCATAATAAGATAAGTAAAATATTCCTATTCCTAACAGTAAATAAAGTGAAGATATAGATATCGCTTTGACTATTTGTAAGTAATTAACTACCTGGTCAATCAATATATTCCTCATTTCTTCAAATATATGTACTAGTGGTAGCAATTTTGAGAGAATTTGTAACCACTCTGGCAAAATTTCTATAGGATAGTAAATGCATCCTAAAGGCGCTAGAAAAAATAGACTTGCCCAAGCTATATTTTCAAATGAAGGTCCAAATCTTATTAATCCTGCAGTAACTATTAATCCAAGAGTTATTCCAAAAATGTACAAACCTATTAACAAAAACAATAAAGGCAACCCTAACTTAAAAATAGAAACACCAAATAAGGGGATAGCTATTAATGAAGCAGGGATTAATCCGATTAAAGTCCGCAAAATAGTTGTCAAAGTTAAAGCAGTAATTATTTCACTTATTTTGATTGGAGCAATAAATAGGTTAGTGAAATTTCTACTCCAAATTTCTTCAAGAAACATCATATTATAACTTATACTTGTTCTAAACAAAAAGTCGTAAAGTATAGCTGCAGTAAGAATAACCCCAACGGTATTACTGTAATAAGCAGAGTTTATTGTAAAAAATTTGGATATAAATCCCCATAAAAATATTTGAATTGAGGGCCAGTAAATTAAATCAAGAATTCTTGGAAAAGATCCTTTTATTAAATAGATATGCCTTAGACTTAACCCATAAATTTTACTAAGATTCATCTTTACTCCTCGCAATTTTTAAAAACGTATCTTCTAAGTTATTTCTTCCATGCTTATCAATTAACTCCTGACAGGTACCTTGATCAACAATAGATCCTTTTCTCATCATAATAACATTATCGCAGAGCCGTTTAACTTCGGACATATTGTGGGAAGCAAGAAGAATTGTAAGTTCGTTTTTTTTCTTATAATGTTCTATATATTCTCTAACAAAATCACCAACGTCAGGATCCAAGCTTGCAGTCGGTTCATCTAAAAATAAAAGTTTAGGTTTATTGATTAATGATTTTGCTAAAGACACTCTATTTTTTTGTCCTGAGGATAATTCTCCATTTTTTTTATTAATAAATTTTTTTAAATCTAAATCTTCAACAATATCATTTATTCTATTTTCTAGATTTTCTACTCCATATAATCTTGCATAAATTTCAAGATTTTGTTTTACAGTCAATTTTTTTGGTAACTCAATATAAGGCGATGCAAAGTTTATTTGGGTCAAAATTTTTACTTTATCCGAAGCATTTATATCTATACCCCCAATAAAAATATTTCCTTTGGTAGGCTTAATTAGCCCTAACATCATTCCTATTGACGTAGTTTTACCACAACCATTAGGACCAAGTAGACCAAGAGTGCTATTCTTTTTAATTTTAAAAGTAATATTATTTACCGCTAAAATATTGTTAAAACTTTTACTTAAATTTTTGACTTCTATTTCCATTTATTTAGATGAAGCGTGTTTTAATCTATCATTAATAGCTAAGCCAATACCTGTATTTGGAATTTTTACTACAAAAATTTTTTTGTATTTTTTATTTTTGATAGTTCGTAAAATTTTGTACAAATTTTTTCCTGCTTCTTTCAAATTAGACGTTTTACTTAAATTATATGTATTTAAAGTATCTTTATATTTTTTTCCAAAGGTTATAAATGCATCATTTTTACCTGCTCTTTTTTGATTTAATTTCATAGGGATACTTGGTGAATAGTGTTTTTTTAGAGCACCTGGTGCTTTAATAGTTTTTATATTTTTAGCAAACGAAACTTTTTTACTAATTTTTTTACTTATTTGAGACTGACTAATTATGCCGGGTCTCAAAATTTTTATTTTTTTTGTGAGATCAACAACGGTTGATTCTATCCCAATTTGACAAGGACCATCATTTAAAATTATTTTTAATCTACTTCCAAATTCCTCTGAAACATCTATAGGATTAACTGGACTAATGCCACTAGATTTATTTGCACTTGGAATCGCAAGTGGAAAATTAATTTTTTTTAATAGCTTTCTCATCACTTTATTTTTTGGAAATCTTACTGCTACCGTATTTAAATTTGCAGTAGCTAATTTTGAAATATTAGAGTCTTGTTTTTTTTTAAGTACAAATGTTATTGGTCCTGGGCAAAATTTTTTATAAAGTATAAAAAAATTTTTATTTAATTCTACGTCTTTAATAAGATTTTTTAAATTTAAGTAATGTATAATCAAAGGGTTTTTTGGAGGTCGATTTTTAAGTTTATAAATTTTTTTTATAGATTTATTCGAATAAGCATTTGCGGCAACACCATATACAGTTTCAGTAGGAACCCCCACTAAGCCACCTTTTATCAAAAAATTTGAAGCTTTAGATATATTTTTGTTATTAAATTTAAAAATATTTGAATAGATTTTTTTCATAGTGTAATTATTATAACTTAAATGAAAACAGAAAATATTCTAGACAAAGTCAAAAGTAAATCAATAAAAGAAACTAAAGATAAAATTAATAGGATTCTTGAGAAACTTGAAAGTAAAAATGTGAATTTATCTGATTCTATCGAAGATTATAAAAAATTGTTGGAACTCAATAAAGAGATGGATGAATTATTTAGAAGTAAAATAAAAAAAATTTCTTCAATTGGAAAAAAAATAAAATAGATAATATTTATGATTAAATTCTTAAAAAATAACGCAATAAAAACTGACTCTTTTTTAAAAAAATATTTAGGAAAACAAAATAAAACGGGATTACTTAAAGCCATGAAATATGGTTTATTAGATGGAGGTAAAAAAATTAGATCTTCTATTATAATAAGTACAGGAAAACTTTTTAACCTAAAAACTAAATACTTAATAAATATATGTGGAGCGGTTGAATGTATCCACTCGTATTCTTTAATTCATGACGATCTACCTTGTATGGATGACGATAAAATAAGAAGGGGAAAACCCTCTACTCATATTAAATTTGGTGAGTCCACTGCAGTGTTGGCGGGAAATTCTCTTTTGACTTTAGCTTTTGAAATGATAACTGACAAAAATTATAAAATTAATTTTAAATCTAAAACTGAGTTAGTGAAAGAAATTGCTTTATGCTCAGGCCACACAGGAGTTGCGGGCGGACAATATCTTGATCTCAGTTTTGAAAAAAAAAAAATTTTTTTCAATCAAATAATTGATATGCAAAAAAAAAAAACTGGGAAATTATTTGCTTTTTGTTGTTTTGCTACTGGGATAGTAGCAAACAAAAGTAGTAAAGAAAAAAAAAAGTTAAAAAATTTGGGAGAAGATATCGGTCTTTTATTTCAACTAGCAGATGATTTTATCGATTTGAAAAGTTCAAAAAAAATGGCTGGAAAAGTCACAGGAAAAGATAAAAAAAAAGGCAAGTCAACATTAATTAATCTTATAGGTTACGAGAAAGCTAATATATTTGCAAATAAACTGAAAAAAAATATATTGAGAAAATTGTCAAAACATGGAAAAAAAGCGAAAGATTTAACTAATACTGTAGAATTTATTTTAGGAAGAAATTTTTAATGACTGAAAAATTAATCAGAAATATAAATTATCCAGCTGATCTAAGAAAATTAGAAAAAAATCAATTAGTGCAATTTTCAGAGGAATTAAGAGATGAACTTATAGATGTAGTCTCAGAAACAGGTGGACACTTAGGAGCTGGTTTAGGAGTTGTAGAATTAACAGTGGCGCTTCATTACGTTTTTAATACACCAAAAGATAAATTAGTTTGGGACGTAAGTCATCAATGTTATCCGCACAAAATTATAACTGGGAGAAAAAATCAAATTAGAACCTTAAGAAAGGGTGGTGGATTATCAGGTTTTACCAAAAGATTAGAAAGTGAATATGATCCATTCGGTGCAGCACATAGTTCTACTTCAATATCCTCTACTTTAGGAATGTCGGTAGCAAAAAAACTTTCAAATGATAACAATAATGTAGTTGCAGTAATTGGAGACGGAGCGATGAGCGCAGGTATGGCTTACGAAGCAATGAATAATGCTGGAGCTTTAAAATCAAAACTTATTGTTATTTTAAATGATAATGATATGTCAATTGCAAGACCAGTAGGTGCTATGAGCAAGTATTTAGCAAGATTACTTTCAGGTAAAATTTATTTTAATTTAAGAGAAACAATAAAAATGGTTGTTTCTGCATTTTCAAAAAGATTTAGTCAAAAAGCAGGTAAAGCTGAAGATATTTTGAGAGGGATAGTTACTGGAGGAACATTATTTAGTGAGCTAGGATTTTATTATATAGGGCCTGTGGATGGCCATGATGTAAATAATTTAGTTCAAATATTTGAAAACGTAAAAAATTCAAATCATCAAGGACCAGTTTTAATCCATATAAGAACCCAAAAAGGAAAAGGATATAACCCCGCCGAAGATTCTGGAGATAAATACCACGGAGTATCAAAATTTAATGTAGCTACTGGCGAGCAAAAAAAATCTCAATCAAACGCCCCGTCATATACAAAAATTTTTGCTGAAACTTTAATTAGGCATGCTGAAAAAGATACAAAAATTATTGGAATTACAGGCGCAATGCCCTCAGGAACTGGGTTAAATTTGTTTGAAAAAAAATTCCCTGATCGAACTTTTGATGTAGGAATAGCTGAACAACATGCTGTTACCTTTGCAGCAGGTCTAGCTACAGAGGGGTTCAAACCATATGCAGCAATTTATTCAACTTTTCTTCAAAGAGCTTATGATCAAGTTGTTCATGACGTAGCTCTTCAATCACTTCCAGTAAGATTTGCTATAGACAGAGCGGGTTTAGTAGGAGCAGATGGACCAACGCACGCTGGATCATTCGATATAACCTACCTATCAACATTGCCAAATTTTATAGTAATGGCTGCAAGCGATGAGTCTGAATTAGTAAAAATGATAAATACTTCAGTTCAAATTAACGATTGTCCTTCAGCATTTAGATATCCAAGAGGAAATGGAGTAGGAATAGAGATACCATCTATTAATGAAATATTAAAGATTGGAAAAGGTAGAGTTATTAAAGAGGGAAAAAAAGCTGCAATTTTAAATTTTGGAGCAAGATTAGAAGAATGTAAAAAAGCCTCTGAGTTATTAAATAAAAAAGGTATTGATATAACTATAATCGATGCAAGATTTGCAAAACCACTGGATAAAAAATTGATTATGGAAGTTGCAACTAATCATGAGGTGTTAATTTCTATTGAAGAAGGTTCTATAGGGGGTTTTGGTTCTCACGTTATGCAACTATTATCTGATAGAGGTGTATTTGATACTGGTTTAAAATTTAGATCGATGATTTTACCTGACCTGTTCATCGATCAAGATACTCCAGACAAAATGTACGAGAAGGCCGGATTAGATGGTTTGTCTATTGCGAATAAAATTGAAGAAACTCTTAATTCTAATATTATTTTAGCAAAAAATAGAAGTAAGCTTAATAATTAACCACACTGCGCTCGATGCATAAGAAGATGATCAAGAAGAACACAGTTTATCATTGCTTCTCCAATAGGTACAGCTCTTATGCCTACACATGGATCATGACGACCTTTAACTGAAATATTAGTATTTTTACCTTTCTTATCAATAGTCTCCCTGCTAGTTAAAATTGATGAAGTAGGTTTGACTGCAAAAGACGCAATAATATCTTGGCCTGAAGAAATTCCACCTAAAATTCCTCCAGCGTTATTTGATTTAAATTTAATTTTACCGGACTTTAATCTCATCTCGTCAGAATTTTCTTCTCCACTTAAAAAAGCTGAATTCATACCTGCGCCTATATTGACACCTTTAACTGCATTGATACTCATTAATGCAGCGGCTATGTCTGTATCTAATTTTGAATAAACAGGAGCCCCTAATCCTACTGGTATACCTGAAGATCTTAATTCAATAATTGCTCCACAAGAAGAACCGGATTTTCTAACAGCTAGTAAATATTTTTCCCATAATTTAATAGATTTTTTATCTGGACAAAAAAATGGATTTTTTCTAATTTCAACATCCTTCCAATTAGATCTATCGCAAGACATTAACCCAAGCTGTATAACTGCACCAATTGTTTTAAATTTTTTTCCAATTAATTTTTCAAGAGCAATTCTGGCAACAGCCCCAGCCGCTACTCTGCAAGCTGTTTCTCTAGCAGATTGCCTTCCACCACCTCTAAAGTCTCTAATCCCATATTTTTTAAAATAAGTAAAATCAGCATGACCAGGTCTAAATTTATTTTTAATAGTTTCATAATCTCTTGATTTTTTATCTTCATTATAAATAATTATTGATATAGGAGTTCCAGTTGTTTTCCCTTCAAATACTCCAGATAGTATAACTATATTATCAGACTCTTTTCTTTGGGTAGTAAATTTAGATTGACCTGGACGTCTTCTATCCATATCTTTTTGTATTTCTTTTTCAGAAATGGGGATATTTGGAGGACAACCATCGATTACGCAGCCAATAGCAGGACCGTGGGACTCACCCCAAGTAGTAAATTTAAATATTTTTCCAAAAGTATTAAAAGACATAGATATTTAATGTATAAATTATTTTATAGAATATATGAATCAAAAAAATGGCAA
>MDTB01085086.1_pt1 | contig 11203 bp, 11 predicted proteins | sample 811161 | NCBI WGS metagenome assembly MDTB01 (sample SAMN05326650, study PRJNA326480) | marine metagenome | isolation source: seawater | place: Mediterranean Sea | collected 2009
TAAAGAATGAGCTTAAAGAAATAAAAAAAATTAAAGGAAGAGTTATTTTTACAGAAGAACTAACATTTAGTTCAAGCAGTTTAATTAATAAATCAACTAATTTTTTTTCACCAAAACAAAAAAAAATTATAAGAAAAATTAATAAATCATTTAATTTTAAGGAAATTAAAAAAAATATAGATAATTTTAGCAAACTAAAAATATTAGTAATTGGTGAAACAATTATAGATCAATATAATTTTTGTGAAGCAGTTGGAAAATCGGGAAAAGAACCAATTCTAGTACTTAAAGAAATCCAAAAAGATCAATACTTGGGAGGAGTATTGAGTATTGCAAGAAATTTATCCCAGTTTTCAAAAAAAATAACAGTGCTTTCAATGGTAGGTGAGAAAAAAGAACATCTTAATGATATAAATAAAAATCTTCCAAAAAATATTAAAACTAAATTTATTTATAAGAAAAATTCACCTACAATTGTAAAAAAAAGATACGTAGACAGTATAAGTCAAAGTAAAATTATCGGTATATATAATATCAACGATGAAATCTTGAACAAAAAAGATGAAATAATTTTTAACAAATTGTTAACTAAAGAGATTGGAAAAAATGATTTAGTAATCGTATCTGATTATGGACATGGCCTGATATCTAAAAAAAGTGCAAATTTAATTTGTAAAAAATCTAAATTTTTAGCTCTCAATGCTCAAGTAAATGCGTCGAATATTGGCTATCACACTATAAGAAATTATAATAATTTTAATACTCTAATAATCAATGAAAGAGAAATAAGACATGAAATGAGAGATAAAATAAACAATCTAAATACATTGATAAAAAATCTTTCTAAAGAAAAAAATATTAAAAATTTAATTGTAACAAGAGGTGGAAGAGGATCTGTTTTGTTTAATAAAAATAAAAAAAAATTTTTCTTTGGTGATGCGTATGCAACAAATATAGTTGACAAAATTGGTGCAGGAGACACAATGTTATCACTTATAGCTCCATGTTTAAAATCAAAAATAGATCTTAACATTTCTTTGCTAATAAGCTCTTTGGCTGCCGCTCAATCAGTTGAAGATTTTGGTAATAAAACTTCTATAAAAAAATTAGATATTCTAAAAAGTTTAGAAAATATACTTAAGTAGATATAAAAATGATATTAGAGAATACGCTAGATAATTATTGGAAATACTTAGAAAAAAAATACAAACCACCTAAATATGTTGGCAAAGTCAAAGAAATTAGATTTGCTGATTTAAAAAGCGCTATAAATAAAAAAAACGAAAAGTATTTAAAAAATTTAATTAGAAAGATGTATGTAAATAAAGAAGCATATATTCTCAAAAATTGTGCAAAAAAAAATCTTAAAAAAATAATGTTAGATTTGGCAAATCAATACAAAAAAAATAAAAGACCACAATTCTATAAAATGTATGATGGGGTGCCAAATTTTCATCGAGCAATTGATAAAAAAATAACAAAAAAATATAGTCTATACGCTATAAAACATTCATTTTATTTTTATAATTGGAATATTAAGACAAAACTTGAAAAAGCCTTAAAAGATGGCGCATACTGGCACTGGAGATATATAAAACTTTTAGCGGGAAATAAAAAAAAAAAATATGAATTTAATATTCCAAGTGATGGTCAAATCGATAGGTTGCAGATAGTAAGATATCCTTCTGGAGGTGGACAACTCAGAGATCATGTTGATTCAAGAAAAAATCAAAGAGTTGTTTCTGGGATAGTTATGAGCAAAAGAGGCGTAGATTACAATAAAGGTGGTTTTTATTTTAATAAGTCTAATAACAAAAAAATAAATTTAGAAGATAGAATTGACGAAGGAGATGCAGTTATATTTTATGGATCTTTAGTTCACGGGGTAGAACCTATTGACCCTCAGAAAAAACTTTCATGGAATAGTGAAAAGGGAAGATGGTTTTTAGGCATGTTTGTTAATGATAGTGATCATGTAAAAAATAGGATTACATCAGAAGATTTAACAGGGAGTATAAAGAAAAAATTTAACAAAACTAAATAATGTCAATTTTAATAACCGGAGCTAATGGGGAAATTGGTATTGATTTAGTTAAAAAACTTTCAAATAAATATAAAATATTAGCAATTTATAGAACAAAAAATAAAAAAATAAAAAAAATTAAAAATGTAATTTGGATAAAATGGGATTTAAAAAAAAAAATTAAAAAAAACTTTAAACCAGTTCCAAAGTATATAATACATTGTGCGGTTGATCAAAAATATTTAAAAAAAAATAAAAAAAAATATATTCAGTCAAATTATATTATAATTAAAAATTTAATAAATTTTGCAAATAAGAATAAAGTAAAGCTAATAATTAATATGTCATCAATCGATGTTTATGGAGATATAAGAAAAAACCTCCTTAATGAAAATTACTATTGTAACAAACCCAATGTATATGGTTTGTCTAAATCTTTATCTGAACAAAAGCTTCATAAACAAAAAATTAATTTTATTAATTTGAGATTGCCAGGGATTTTGTCCGAATCAAATGAAAAAAAATTGATGAGACCATGGTTAAAAAAAATTATTCAAAATATAAAAGAAGAAAAAGATATAATTATTTATAATGCTAAAAAAAAATTTAATAATGTTATTAGTACTAATGAAATGGTCAATCTTTCTAACTATTTAATAAAAAAAAATATTTTAATTAGAGATTCGTTTAATTTTGCAGCTAGCTCACCACTATCATTAAATTTATTATTAAATTATGTAAAAAAAAAACTAAATTCTAAAAGTAAAATTATACAATTAAAAAATTCTAAAAATAAATCATTCTATATTTCCTCTAAAAAATTAGAAAATAAAATAAATTATAAAATACCATCTACCAAAAGTATTATAAAAAAATATTTAGAAAATTTAGATAAAGTTTAAATGATAAAATCTGCCAAAGGAATAATAGTTATTAATGGCAATTATCTTTTACAATTAAGAGATAATAAAAAAAATATCTACTTTCCAAACTTTTGGTGCCTTTTTGGAGGTCAATTAGATACTAATGAAACATACCCAAGCGCAGTTCGAAGAGAAATAAAAGAAGAAACCAATCTTATTGTAAAAAAATCTAGAAAAATTTTTTCAATTAAGTATAGCGTGATTGGTATAAAAAAAAAAAGAAGTATGATTTATTTTGAGTGCAAGGTAGATAGCAAAAACAAGATAATTTTAGGTGAAGGACAAAGATATAAATGTTTTCCATTTAATAAAATAAAAAAACTTAAAATTGTTCCGATGGATTACATGGCTATACATTCGCATTACTATAAATTTAGAAACTATACTTCTTTTTACAGATGATATATAAACAAAACATATGAATAACATTAAAAATACACAACTAAGCGCAGAGCAATTACAAAGAAAATACCATCAGAATTTAGTATTTAATTATGCAGAGTATCCAACTTGTGACCATTGGAATTATAATTTTAGAAGTGAAGATTACAAAAAATCATTAATAGATTGGTTAAAAAGAAACCCTAAAGAGAGTATTTTTTTTTATGTTCATATTCCTTTTTGTGAACAACTTTGTTGGTTTTGCACTTGCAGTAAATTTATAACAAAAAGCTATGAGCCTGTTAAAGCATACCTGCCATATTTATATAAAGAAATAGATATGCTATTTAATTTATTAAATGAGAATAATATTAAACTAAATGTTGGAACAGTATTTTTTGGCGGGGGATCACCTACTATTTTAAATAGAGAAGATCTTAAGTTTTTAGTGGATAAATTAAGAAAATGTTTTGATTGGTCCAATGTTCAAGATTTTACAGTTGAAATCGACCCCAGAAGAGTAGACGCGGATCGACTTATGTATAATTTTGAGAAATGTGGTGCAAATAGATTATCTTTTGGTATGCAGGATTTTGACGAAACAGTTCAAAGAAGAGTAAATAGAATACAGCCATTTGAAATGTTCGAAAACATTTTAACAAAAGATGTAAGAGAAGCATATAAGACTATAGCTTTTGATTTATTAGTTGGACAACCAGGTCAAACTAGAAAAACAATGGAAAAAACATGTGATCAAATTATTCAACTCAAGCCCACAAAAGTGCAAACTTCTCTGCTCGCTTACAAACCATGGATAGCAAAAGCTCAAATAAGAATGGTTGAAGAGGGCCCCTTACCAGATTTTATGGAAAGAAAAGAATTATTAGACGTTATAAATGAAAAATTAGATAAAGCTGGATATATTCGTATTGCTTTTGAGAGCTACGCTTTACCCTCTGATCCAATGATCGAAGCAAAAAAACAAGGCAAAGTTCACTATGGAGCATCAGGCACTCAAAGAGGGGGAAGAGTTAATTTTATTGGTGTTGGAAGTTCGACAAAAGGAAATCTTGGAGATGAATATTATTCTCAAAATGCATATAGTTTGGATGTATATAAAAAGTGTATTGATAAAGGAATTTTTCCAATTCATAGAGGTATGAGATTATCAAAAGACGATAAAATTAGGCAACATGCAACTCAGCAGCTTAGAACCTATTGGAAAATTGATTATGATGATTTTAAAAGTAGATTTGGAATAAATTGTAAGGATTATTTTAGCAAAGAAATAGAAAGTTTAAGCGAAATGGAAAAAGATGGTCTTGTAGAAATTACAGATCAAGCAATCAATGTTACAAAAATAGGATATGATTTTGCACAGTTCATAACTAATCATTTTGACGTTTATGATCCACCAAATAAAACTTATAAGGAACGTTTGGAGACAATAAGAAAAGCTCAAGAAAGTCAAAAAAAATCATTAGAATATTTTAATAGTCTTTAAATAATAAAAACATCTCAATTTATTTAATTATGATCCAAAAATCATTTTTTAGCTCACAAAAAAAGATCAATGCAGGATATTTTAAAGACTCAAATTTAATGTGTTTTAGAATCGACAACAAAGTTTTATCTGAAATTAATGACTGCGTTGTTGATCTATTTAATTACAATGAAGGTAAAACATTTAAAAATATAATGGAAGTTCAAAAGTTTTTAAATAAAGAAAATTTTTATAAATTAAAAAGAAATTTAAATACCATGACTAAAATTGAAAAAATTATTTATAATTATTTTTCAAAATTAAAAATTTTTGATAAAAAAATTAAAGGTATTCAATTTCCAATTGATTTAAGAATAGTGCATCCAAAAGAACCCAAGCAATTAAAAAATAAATATTTAACTAGTTCAATCCATTGTGATACTTGGACAGAAGAACCTGGAGATATTATAAATGTTATTATTTATTTAGTAGTAAAAAAAAATACACCTAAAATAAGTATTATTAAAACAAATAATCAAGAAATAAATAGATATAAAAAATATGCAACATCTTATAAAAAAAAGTTTTTTTTATATTCGAAAAAATACTTTTCAATTTTAAAAGAGCTTGAAAGCAAAGATTCTTATAAAATAAATCATAAGAATGGCGAGGTTATAATCTTTAATTCTTTTCTTCCTCATAAAACAATAAGAGAAGGAAACGAGGTTAGATTGAGTCTTGAATTTAGACTTAAAACTGAAAATCCTTATAAAAGCACTCATAGCTGGAAAAAAATAAATAATTATGGAAGATATATGTTTTTACCAAATGGAGTTGATGACGATTTTTTTCAAAGAATGAAATCTGAGTTAAAAAAAATTAAAAAACTTAAAAATTCGAAAAAATTTGCTAATCTTAGAAAAAAAGAAATTTTAGATAATTTAATCTTTAAGCATTGTTTATAAATTTATTTCAAAAAATATTTGATATATGAAATTTAGAAAATTTTCTGATTTAGGCTGGAATGTTTCTGAAATAGGGCTCGGTTGTTGGGGTATAGGTGGAAATTGGGATGACGTAAGAGATGATGAAGCAAAAAAAGTGTTATTTAGAGCTTTAGAACATGGAATAAATTTTTTTGATACTTCTGATGTTTATGGAGATGGCAGAAGTGAAAAGTTTTTAGGAAAATTAATTAAATCAACCTCAGAAAAAATTTTTGTTGCAACAAAAACTGGACAGAGATTACGTCCTTATATAACCGAAGGATATAATTTTAATAATTTAAGCGGATTTATAGATAGATCATTAAAAAATTTAGGAGTTGATTGTATTGATTTATTACAATTGCATTGTCCACCATCAGAAATTTGTTCCAAAAAGGAACTTTATGAGATGATGGATGAGTTCGTTAAAATTGGTAAAATATCATATTACGGTGTGAGTGTTTTTAATTTATCTGAAGCAATGAGTGCTATAAAATTTCCAAATGTTAAAAGTATTCAAATAGTTTTTAATATATTTAGACAAAGGCCGAGTGAACAATTCTTTAAAGAGGCAAAAAAAAGAAATGTTGGAATAATCGTTAGAGGGTCCTTAGCCAGTGGTCTTCTAACAGGTACAATAGATAAAAACTCAAAATTTAATACAAATGACCACCGAAACTATAATTTTAATGGAAAATCATTTGATATTGGAGATACTTTTTCTGGGGTAAATTTTGAAAAAGGTCTTGAGGCAGTAGAATATTTAAAAAAAATATTACCAAAAAAATTTACTTTAACAGATTTAGCATTGAAATGGATTTTGATGCACGATGAAGTAAGTGTTGTTATACCAGGTGCAACTAATCAGCTTCAAGTAGATTTTAATTCAAGAGCATCAGAATTAGAGGATATATCATCAATAGTTCCAGAGATAAATTCTGTATATGAAAAACTCATTAAACCATATGTTCACTATCGCTGGTAAGTATTTTTAAGACTAATAGAATATATGAAAAAGTATAAATATAATTTTAATAACAAATTTGTAATTATCACAGGCTCAAGTTCTGGAATTGGTTATGAAGTTGCAAAAAATTACTTAATAAATGGTGCCAATATTTTAATTTGCTCTAGTAAAATAAATAAAATTAGAACTGCTTATAAAAAACTAAAATATTTTAAAAAAGAAAACCAAAATTTATTTTATAAAAAAGTTGATATATCATCCCCAAATGAAATAAAAAATCTTATTAATTTTGCATTTAAAAAATTTAAAAAAATAGATATTCTAATTAATAATGCAGGGATTTATGGACCAAAAGGACCTATTGAGAAAATTAATTGGAGTCAATGGTTAAGAACGATCCAAATTAATTTATTTGGCTCCGTCTTGCTTTGCAGAGAATTATTGCCCCATTTTAAAAAAAGAAATTCAGGTAAAATAATTCAGATGTCAGGAGGTGGCGCTGCAGCCCCACTACCTAATATAACAGGTTATGCTGTTTCAAAAGTTGGAATAGTAAGGTTCATCGAAAGCTTATCAGAGGAACTAAAAGAGTATAATATTGATGTTAACTCAGTAGCACCAGGTACAATAAATACAAATATGCTTAATGAAATTTTAAAAGCTGGACCAAAAAAAATTGGAAAAAAAGCCTATAAAAAAGCATTAATACAAAAAAAAAGAGGCGGCTCTTCTTTAAAAGATACGTGTGAATTAATTTTATTTTTAGGATCAAGTTATAGTGATGGAATAAAAGGTAAATTAATAAGTTCAATATGGGATGATTGGAAAAATTGGCCAAAAAAAATTGATATATTGAAAAAAAATGATCTTTTTACAATTAGGAGAGTAACATCAAAGGATAGAGGAATGGACTGGGGTCTTGTAAAAAGAAAAAGTATTTATGATCGTTCATTGGTTCCAACTAATAAATTGAAGAAATAATATGAATATAAATCAAGCAATAAATCTTGTTAATGAAAATGAGGAAAATTTTAAAAATTTACCAGATGATTTTAAAAATAATAGAGAAGTTGCCCTTAAAGCTGTGAAATTAAATGGATACTTACTTGAATATTTAAGTGAAACTTTAAAAAAAGATTACGATATTGTAGTTTCATCATTAAGACAAAATGGTTTTGCTTTAGAATTTGTAAATAAAGATTTAAAAAAAAAGAAGGAAATCGTTTATGAAGCTCTAAATCAAAATGGATATTCATTACAATACGCAGACGATAACCTTAAAAAGGATAAGGAAGTTGTTATGTTTGCAGTAAAAAAATATTGTTTCTCACTCCAGTTTGCTGATGATAGTTTGAAGTGTGATAGAGAAATTGTTTTAGAGGCAATTAAACAGTATGGATACTGTTTAAAATATGCATGTCTAAAAATTAAAAAAGACAAAAAAATTGTATTAGAGGCCTTAAAAAAAAATGTGTTTTCGCTCATGTATGCAGATGAAAGTTTAAAAAAAGATAGAGAATTTATTTTAAAAGCTCTTAAAAAATGTAATTGGGGTACATTTTTTGAATTTGTAAGTGATGATCTTAAAAAAGATAGAGAGGTAGTAATGGAAGCAGTTAAACAATGGGGCATGGCATTGCAATTTACAGACAATAGTTTAAAAAAAGATAAGACAATAGTACTTAAAGCTGTAAAACAATATTGTAACTCTCTTGAACACGCAGATGACTCTTTAAAAAAAGATGAGGAGATTGTTTTACAAGCAGTTAAACAGAATGGTTACGCATTTCAATATGCACACGATAGTTTAAAAAAAAATAGAAGATTTGTTATCGAAATAGTTAAAATCAGCGGTAATGCTTTGTCTTATGTGGATGAAGAATTTAAAAAGGATAAAGAAATAGTTTTAGAAGCGGTTAAACAGAATGGTAACGCTATATTTCATGCTCATCAAAGTGCAAAAAAAGATAGAAATATAGCTTTGGAGGCCATTAAGAATAATTGTTATGCTATACAATATTTAGACGAAAATTTAAAAAAAGATAAAGAAATAGTACTTTCTGCTATAAAACAAAATAGTTATTGTATTAAATTTGTAAATGAAACTTTTACTAAATCACCAGAAATTATGAGCTATGTTAAATAGATAATCTTATGGATATTAATAAAGAAATTAATGAAGGTTTGGGTTATGCAATTTGTTCGGTAGAAAAACCAGAACTTTTTGAAAAGTTAAGAGATTCTTTTGTTGATAGTATTAAAATAAAGTCTAGCTCTAAAAAAAATATTAATACTGTAAGAAAAGAAATTGCAAACATGTCGAAGGCAGAGATCAATAGGTCTATGATAGATTTTTTGAGTTTTAATAAAAATCTTTCAGAAATGATGGTAAATTCTTTTCCTAAATTAATTGAAAAATTATGTGGTAAAGAACTTTTTATTCAAAGAAGAGCTCATACAACAATTAATGCTCCCGGAGATGATCAAGCCAAACAAGTGGCGCATTATGAGATGATTTCGGGAATTTCTCCTTTTACTTATATTCTTTGGGTTCCTTTACACGATTTAGATGATGATGGAGGCGCTTATCATATTGATTTGAAAACCTCTCTTGAGATAATGAGAAAAGAAGAGGCAAATGGTTTGGTAAGTGGACCTGATGTTTTGAATTTTATGAACAGTAAAAAACCCCCAAGACTTAAATTTGGGCAAGCAATTATTTTTAATCCTTTTGTAATTCATGGCAATATTCCTTTCAATTCTGAATTTGCTAGAATAGCTTGCAATGTGAGATTTCAAAGTTTCAGCAAACCATTACTTCAAAAAAACACTGACTATTTAAGATATTATAAATTAATATAAATTAAATAATTATGACTGTAGCTATAATAAATACTGATATGAATATTGGACCATTCAAAATACCTGGAAATGCACAAAATATGATTTTAAATAATTATGCAGAAAGAAATAAAATTGAAGTAGAGGAAATTATTCCAGAGCCTTTTAAGTCAAATGCTTTAGCGACCACACAGTGGATGCATAAAAAAAAAAAATTAAGAAAAGTTATATTATGTTCTATTCACCAGTTACCACAGGAGGAAAGTAGAATTAACAACCTTTTAAATTCTATGGGAGACGTAGAATTTCATTTTGCCTTAGAAAATATATTTGGCATTGGTATGAATTTTTTAAAAGAATGTATAAAAGAAGCAAAAATATTTAAGGAGGCAGAAATTATTAATAGTTCTGATATTACATGGTCTGAATTGTATAATATTAAAATTGGAAAAGAAAAAAAATATTAGATCTAATAATTTCAACTGATAGATTAAATATGCTTGTAAAAAAATTTAAAAAGGGTAAATAGAAATTATTTAACATAAAATAAAATAAAGTGATGAAACTTAAAAAAAAAAAATATAAACCAAGAACATTATGAAAAATCTTCGTCGTTAGACAAAAAAAATATAAAACTTGGTTACTATTCAGCACGTGAATGGATTTCGGATCCAAAACATTTAATATTTAGTTTATCAAGATATAAATTTGTATCTAAGATGTTGAAAGGAAAAAAAAATGTTTTAGAGATAGGAGCTGGTGACGGTTTTAAATCAACAATAGTAAATGCCGAGGTTAATAAGTTAGACTTAAACGATGTAGTTCAATCAGCCAAAGATCAATTTAAGTTATCTCACATGAATAATAATGAATATTTTATTCATGATTTCGTAAAAGCAAAATTTAAAAAAAAATATGATGCAATATATGCGTTAGATGTAATTGAGCATATTGAAAAAAAGAAATGTGATAAATTTGTCAAAAATATAAAAAGTAGCCTAAAACCCAATGGTGTATTAATAATAGGATGTCCAAGTTTAAGTTCTCAAAAATATGTTAGTAAAGAAAAAAAAAAAAGACATGTTAATTGTATGGATAAAGAACAACTGGAAAATTATTTAAGTAAATTTTTTAAAAATGTATTTACTTTTGGCATGAATGACGAAGTATTACACACAGGATATAATAAAATGTGCCATTATGTTTTTGCAATTTGTGTTTAATAAAATTAACATTGATAAAATTTAACATCTATGAGTAAAAGTTTTTCAGAAACCGGTTATATAATTTTAAAAAACGCAATTAGAAAAAGTTTAATAAAAGAAATACAGCATGAGGTATATGACTGCTTAAAAATAAACGAAATTAATCAAAAAAAAAAATATTTAAAATTTTGTAAAAATGTAAAAAATTTAAAAAATAAAGAATTCGATTTTACAAAACCTATCTTTGAATTGCTTCACTACAAAAAACTTTTAGAAAAAATGTTTTTAGAAAAAAAATTTTATAAAACGTTGACCGATTTGTTAGGAAAAGATTTAGCATATTGTACAGATCCAGGTGCAAATTTAAATTTGCCGAATAAATCAGATGTTAAAA
>MDTB01147666.1_pt1 | contig 11203 bp, 8 predicted proteins | sample 811161 | NCBI WGS metagenome assembly MDTB01 (sample SAMN05326650, study PRJNA326480) | marine metagenome | isolation source: seawater | place: Mediterranean Sea | collected 2009
CAAGTTTTGTAAAAGCTAAACAAAATAAATTTCAAGGCACTTTTGAGGAAGCAAAAGAGGAAGTAAAAAAACAAATTGATAATTCAACTAAAAGTAGATTAATTTCTGATGTTCCCTTAGGTATATTTTTATCAGGTGGGATAGATAGTTCTAATTTAGTTTTATCTTTATACAGACAAAATATAATATCTAATACTTTTTCAATTGGATTTCATGACAATAAGGCTAATGAATTGAATTTTGCTAATGAGGTAGCTAAAACTTTAAAAACTAATCATTCATTAAAATACATAACTGAAAAAGATTGTATAGATAATATACAAAGCGTAGTAAATGCTTATGATGAACCTTTTTCTGATCCATCTCAAATTCCTACATATATGTTATGTAAATTCGTAAAGAAAAAAATAACAGTTGCTATTTCTGGAGAGGGTGCTGATGAATTATTTGGTGGGTACCCGAGGTATAAAAATATATCTTCCTTTTGGAATAAAATTAAAAAGCAACCTAAAGCATTCTCTGAGTTAATGGAAATTCTCTCTGAAAGGTTTAGCTCTTCACAGCAATCCTATATAAGGTCCTTAGGTAAAAAATTTCGAAAATATAGTCATACTGATATAGATAGTTTATATAAAGATGAGATGTCACGGTGGCGGCCTGACGAGAAAATTTTACTAAAAAGAAATTTTAAAGGTAGCTTTTTTGAAAAAAATATTAAAAATCTGAATAATACATTTTCTGACTCTAGATACTTAATGATGAGAGATATTATTACCTATCTACCCAGTAATTTGCTTGTAAAAACAGATAGGGCATCAATGTATAATAGTTTAGAAATAAGAAGTCCATATTTAGATAGCAATCTAGTAAACTTAATATGGAGTTTACCAGATAGCTTTATTTTTTATAAAAATGAAAAGATAATATTAAAAGAAATTCTTAGGGAGAAGTTAGGCCAAAGTTTTGTTAGCAGAAAAAAACAAGGCTTTGAACCACCTTTATATAATTGGTTAAAAGGATCTTTAAATCTATGGGCAAGAGACTTATTGTTGGGTAGTAGTAATTTCTTTGACAAAACTGATATGAAAAAATTAATTTTAAGATTTGAAAAAGGGGAAAAGAAATTGACTTACAAAATTTGGACTATAATAATGTTTATGGCTTGGGAGAATAAATGCTGTAGTATTAAAAAAGTTAATTTTTAAGGGTATAATTTGACTACAAAAAATATTAGAAATTTTGCTATTATTGCTCATATAGATCACGGTAAATCAACTCTAGCAGATAGGTTGATAGAGTTTTGCGGAGGACTATCAAGTAGAGAGATGAAACAACAAGTTTTAGACTCTATGGAAATAGAAAGAGAGCGAGGTATTACTATAAAGGCACAGTCTGTAAGATTAGAGTATACAGACCAAAATAAAAAAACCTTTATTTTAAATCTTATTGATACACCAGGACATGTGGATTTTAGTTATGAAGTTTCAAGGTCTATGGCGGCTTGTGAAGGAGCATTACTATTAGTTGATGCAAGCCAAGGAGTGGAGGCACAAACTTTAGCTAACTCGTGGTTAGCAATTGAAGCTGACTTAGAAATAATACCAGTGCTTAATAAAATAGATTTACCCTCTGCTGAACCAGAAAGGATAAAAAAGCAGATTGAAGAAATAATTGGTATAGATACTACAAATACTGTATCTGTTTCGGCCAAAACAGGAAATGGGATAGAGGAGGTTATTAATAATTTAATAAAGCTGTTACCTTCTCCAAAAGGTAGTATTGAAAGTCCTTTACGTGCTTTGTTAGTCGACTCTTGGTACGATACTTATCTTGGAGTTATGGTTTTGGTGAGGGTTGTAGATGGGATTTTAAAAAAAGGAGATAAAATAAGATTATTAATTTCAGACAGTGAATATCAAATAGAGAAGGTTGGTGTCTTCAGACCAAAGCCGGAAGAAGTTAATGAGCTTCAAGCAGGAGAAGTTGGATTTATAACCGCAAATATTAAAGAAACATCCCAGGCATGGGTTGGGGATACTATAGTAGATAGCAAAAATATTTATAAGATAGAACCGCTTTCTGGTTTTAAACCAAGCACACCCGTAGTATTTTGTGGTTTATATCCCATAGATGCCTCAGATTATGATCATTTAAAAGAGTCATTAAGCAAATTAAAATTAAATGATAGCTCTTTTACTTTTGAAAATGAGTCAAGTGTAGCATTAGGTTTAGGGTTTAGATGCGGTTTTTTAGGCCTTCTTCACTTAGAAATTATACAAGAACGACTTAAAAGAGAGTTTTCTTTAGATTTAGTTGTCACTCCACCTAGCGTAGTATACAAAGTCTTAAAAACTAATGAAGAAATTCTAGAAATACACAATCCAGCAGACTGGCCGGAGCAAACTAAAATAAAAGATGTAAGTGAGCCTTGGATAAATGCAACTATATTTTCTCCTGAAAGTTATTTAGGAGGCATATTGAAACTATGTATTGAAAAAAGAGGAGTACAAAAAGATATTAGTTTTTCCGGTAATAGAGTGATGATAAGTTTTCATTTACCTTTGAATGAAGTTATTTTTGATTTTCACGACAGAATAAAATCAATTAGTCAAGGTTATGCTAGTTTTGATTACGATATAATTGATTATCAGTCAGGAAAGTTAGAAAAAGTTAATATTTTAGTTAATGGAGAAAATGTAGAAAGTCTGGCATTTATAACACACAAAGAAAAGGCAGTTAGCAGAGGAAGAGCTATATGTAGTAAGTTAAAAGATAGTATACCTAAACAACTTTTTAAAATTGCTATACAGGCAGCAATTGGATCTAAAGTTATAGCGAGAGAAACTTTAGGTTCAATGCGAAAAGACGTAATAGCAAAATGTTACGGAGGTGATGTAACAAGGAAAAGAAAACTACTAGAAAAACAGAAGGCTGGGAAAAAGAAAATGAAACAAGTTGGGAATGTAAATATTCCTCAAGAAGCTTTTTTAGCAGCAATTAAGTTAGACAAATAAAATGAATAAGAAAAAAGTTTTAATCATTCTTCCCACATATACTACAGGAGGAGCTGAAAAGGTAATATGGTCATATTTTAATAACTTTAAAAACTCAAATATCTCGCTTAAATTATTAGTAGTAAATACTCAAGGTTATTATCCTGACGATAAAGACAAGAATATTGTACATTTGAATTTCTCTAGATTTATTTATGCAATTCCTAAAGTTTTAAGTATTATAAAAAAGGAGAATATTAATGTGATTATTTCTACATTTCCAAACATATCAGCAGCAGTATTATTCTTAAAATACCTAAATTTAATTAAAGCTAAAATAATTGTAAGACAACCTAATATAATAGAAAAGTCTTTGAAAGGGAGTTTTAAATTATACACTTTAAAAATCATATATAAATTCTTTATAAAATTTACTGATGCGGTAATTGTTACATCAAAATATATGAAAGATGAGATATTAAAATATCACTTAAATAGTGAAAAAATTTTTTTAATTAGAAATCCTATTAGCATTCAAGAGACAAGAAAAGATATAATTCCTACTAGAATTGGAGAAGACAATATAAAGTTAATCTTTGTCGGAAGGTTAGTTTATCAGAAAGGTGTTGATAGAATTTTACATTTATTTGCTATTTATAAAAATATAGAATTAATAATAGTTGGAGAAGGAAACTTTAAAAGTGAGTTGATCAAACAAACTAAAAAATTAAATATTGAAAATAAAATTAAATTTTTAGGAAAAATTATAAAGCCTTATAGTTTGATAGCAGGATCTGATTATTTTATTCTGCCTTCAAGGTGGGAAGGTCTTCCTAATTGTGTTTTAGAATCATTGGCCTTAGGAACGCCAGTTATAGCAACAAAACAAATCTATAGCTTAAATGACTTTAAAAAAAACATATCGAATAAAAGTATCATATTGTTTAATAATATTGGTGAGCTCGAAAAAAATATTCATATTTTAGAAAAGAGAAAAGATTACAAGAATCCAAAGCTAAGAAAGTCACTTTTAGATGATTATATTTCTCCAATTAATTTTAATAATAAAATAAATGATATTATTTTAAAAATAGCATGAAAAAAAATATAAAAGTATTGCATGTGATAGCTAGTTTAGGAAATGGAGGAGCAGAAAGGCAACTTGTTGAGATGCTTAAATATAACAAAAACCATAGTGTATTATTATTATCGCAAGCTGATGTATATAAAGAGACATTGGATAAGTTAAATATAAAATATTGGGAGATGGGAGTAAAAAGTAAATTGCTAATATTTTTTAAAATCTTTTTTTTAAGAAAAGTAATTAAAGATTATAAACCTGATATAATTCAATCCTGGATGTATAATGCTTGTTTTTTTTGCGTATATTGTAAATTATTAAAGCTATATAATAAGCCATTGATTTGGAATATAAGGTGCTCCAACATGGTCTCAGATTATTATCCTTTATCTCTAAGATTAGTTATTCATGCTTGTATTTTTTTATCTAAAAATGTAGATAAAATAATTTACAACTCTTATGCTGGTAAAGCTTATCATAAAAAAATAGGTTTTAGCCAAAAGGCCACAGACGTAATTTGTAACGGTGTTGATTCTTCAAAATTCAATTCCATTTTGAAACATAGAAAATTTTTAAGAAAAAAATATAATATTGATAAAAATGACTTAGTTTTTATTTGCGTGGCAAGAGTAGATCCTATGAAAAATTATAGTAATTTCTTGAAAGCATTTACAGGATTAAAAAATGCCGTTAATAAAAAAATTAAATTAGTAATCGCAGGAAAAGGAACTGATAAATTAGATTTACCAAATAATTGTATTGCTTTAGGTATTAAGAACAATATAGAATTTTATTACAACATAGCGGACATAGTAATCGTACCATCAGCTTTTGGTGAAGGGTTTTCAAATGTATTAGTTGAAGGTATGTTAACTAATTTATTACCAGTTGCTACTGAGGTAGGAGATGCAAGAAAAATTATTGGAAAAACAGGTTTTATAATAAGAGGACACAATAAAGAAATTTTAAAAAATGAATTATCAAAAATTATAAAGATAAAACCGACAGTTATTAAACAAATGAGCATTAAAGCTAGAGACAGAGCTAACAAGTTATTTACAGTTAAAAAAATGATCAAATCATATAATAATACTTTTTCAAAGGTGAAATTTTAAAATGTGTGGTTTTGCAGGAAAAATGGATCTTGATGGTTTAGAAAGAAATTCATATTTAGATAAGCAATTTGATAAAGCTTATAAAAGGCTTAGGTCTAGAGGACCAGATGATAAAGGTATTTGGGTAGATAACAATATTTATCTTTTACATACTAGACTTAAAATATTGGATTTAAGTAAAGATTCTTCTCAACCCATGCATAAAGATAATTATGTAGTCTGTTTTAATGGTGAAATTTATAATTTTAAAAAGTTAAAATTAGAGTTAATTGATAAAGGCCATTCATTTGTTTCTAATGGTGATACAGAAGTTTTAATTTCTGCTTGGAAAGAGTGGGGAACATTGATGTTAGAAAAGTTGGATGGAATGTTTTCTTTCGTTATATGGGACATGAAAAGTAAGAGCTTGTTTATAGCTAGAGATAGATTTGGAAAAAAGCCTTTAGTTTATTGTATTAAAAAAAATAGCATTTTTTTTGCTTCAGATATTAAAAGCTTAGCATGTATAGCAGAAGGGGGAGGAGTAAATAAAGAAGCTATTCATAGTTTATTCAGATTCAGATTTATACATGAACCTATAACGATCTATAGAAAATTTATAAAACTATCTCCAGGATCATTTATGAAGTTCAATCAATATGGTCCTAAGGTAGAGGATTGGTATTATAAAAATTGCTTCAATAATCAACTTAGATTTCGAAGCATGAAACAATTAAAATGTCTAGTAAACAATGCAGTTAATAAAAGACTATTATCTGACGTGCCATTAGGAATTTTTTTATCAGGCGGCATTGACTCTGCTATAATTATGAACTGTATTGCTCAAAATGGAAAAAAAGTACCTACTTTTACTGTGGGATTTAAAGATCAAATGAAATATTATGATGAATCTGATCGTGCAAAGAAAATTTCTAAGTATTTTGGCTTTGAAAACAAAACTATTTACTTAGACAAAAAAAAAATTCTCAATAGCATTGATGAAATATTAGATGCCAATGATGAACCATTTGCAGATTCTAGTTCTATAGCAATGCATATGATTTCTCACTCGGCTAAGGATGATATTAAAGTTGCTTTAACAGGTGATGGAGGCGACGAGTTATTTGGAGGGTATAGCAAATACATTTCTTATAAATGGAAAAAACTAATGTTATTTTTACCTAGTAAGTTTAAACATAAGTTAATTGCTAATTTATCAGATAAAAAAGAAAATAATTTTTTGAATTTCATGAGAAAGGTTAAAAGATTTTTAGAAAACCATGATAAAGATTTAGATAATATGCAGATTAACTATCTTGATCAACTAAATAATAGAGAACACGTTAGTCTTTTTGGTTTAAAAAAAAAGAAACTATCCCATAATTTATTTCAAGGTGGTCAACATCTTCTAGGATTAAATAAAATATTATTCAGAGATTTTAGGTTTTCTTTATTAGGAGATATGCTAGTAAAACTTGATAGACATTCCATGGCAAATAGTATTGAGTTGAGATCACCATTTTTAGATAAAGATTTAGTTAGTCTATCTTTTGATATACCTGATAAAAAAAAAGTAGGTTTTTTAAATGGTAAACTAATATTAAGAGAATGTTATAAGAACAGCTTTCCAAATTGGTACTTTAAAATGCAAAAAAAGGGGTTTGAAGTACCAATTAGTAATTGGCTTAAACACGATTTGAAGCATTTAGTAGAAGAGTCTACTGCTTCTAAAGTTCTGGAAAGTCTTGATATAAAAGATAAAAATATTATTAGTAATTGGAAAGATCAGTTTTTCAAAGGAGATAAAGATAATTCATGGAAGTTATGGGTTTTGATAACTTATCATCATTGGGCTAAAAGTAGTAAAATTATTTAGAATTCATTATGAAAAAAAAAGTTATGTTTATAGTCACTGAAGATTGGTATTTTTTATCACATAGATTGAAGTTGGCTAAATATTTAAAAAAAAAAGGTTTTGAGGTATCTGTTTGTTGTAAAGATACTGGAAAAGCGATTGAAATTAATAGATATGGGATACATTATTTTCCTCTTAGTATTGATAGAAAATCAATTTCTTTAATTAAATTTTTAAGAGAAAGTTTAACTATAATTAAGATATTAAATAAAGTTAAACCAGAAATAGTTCACTTAATATCAATAAGACCAATTATGATTGGTCTTTTACCAGCTTTTTTTGTTAAAAGTAAATTTTGTGCAACTTTTACGGGTATGGGCTTTTTATTTATTAAAAAAAATCTAAAAATATCTTTATTAAGAAGTATAATAATTATCTATCTTAAGTTTTTTTTAAAGCTAAAGAGCTTATTTTTTATTGTTCAGAACAAAGATGATGAAGTTTTTTTTAAGAACGTATTTAATTTAAATAAAAATAATCTGAGAATTATAAGAGGATCAGGTATAGATATTAATTACTTTAAATACTCTGAAGAAACTCCTAAAAAAAATATCAGAATATCTTATGCTGGTAGAATTTTAGAGGACAAAGGTATACTTTGGTTAATAGAAGCATTTAAAATAGCAAAGGAAAAACATCCAAGTTTGCAGCTTTACATTGCAGGAGCCTTAGATGAAAAAAACCCTTCTAGTATTTCTAAACAATGTTTTAATAAGTTAATAGATTTCAAAGATATATTTTATCTTGGTAATATTAAGAATATAAAAAAATTTTGGCAGGAAGCTGACATAGCTATTTTATTGAGTAAAAGAGAAGGACTTCCTCTAAGTCTTCTTGAGGCAGCAGCAACAGGTCGTCCAATAATATCAACGGATGTTACAGGTAGTAGAGAGATAGCAATTAATAATTATAATTCTATAAATATTAATGCAGGTAATATAAAAGAATGTAGCAATGCAATATTAAGATTAACTAAAAATAAAAAATTAAGAAAAAAATATGGTAAAAATAGTAGAAAGCTAGTAGAAGATGATATGGCTCTTGAGCAAGTAAATTACCAATACTTAAGCTTGTACAAAGACATAACATAATATGAGGAAAATCATGATTTTTAATGAGAGAATTGCAGTTATAGGATTAGGTTATGTAGGCTTACCACTTGCAACGGAATTCGCAAAAAAATATAAAGTAGTAGGTTACGATGTTGATATATCAAGAGTTAAAGAACTGAAGAAAGGATTAGATAGAACTAAAGAAATTACACAAAAAAAATTACTGGAAAACGATAATTTAATTTTTACCTATAATTCAAATGATATGAAGAAATCCGATTTTTTTATATTAACTGTACCAACACCAATAACTAAAAATAAAAAGCCTGATCTATCTATGATAAAAAAAGCAGCTTTGACAGTATCTAAAGTAATGAAAAATGGTGCAACTATAGTTTTGGAAAGTACAGTTTATCCTGGTGTAACTGAAGATTATTTAGTTCCACTATTAGAAAAACATTCAAAGTTTAAACATAAAGAAAATTTTTTTGTTGCTTATAGTCCAGAAAGAATTAACCCAGGAGAAACAAAGTATAAACTTACAAATATAAAAAAAGTGGTTGGAGCTGATAGTAAAGACACACTTTTAAAAGTTAGTAAAATTTATGAAAAAATAATTAAAGTTGGAATACATAAGGTTAGTAGCATTAAAGTGGCTGAAGCATCAAAGGCAATTGAAAATGCTCAACGGGATATAAATATTGCTTTTGTTAATGAGGTCATGATGCTAAGTGAGGCATTAAACATTAACTCTTACGAAGTATTAGAGGCAGCAAAAACAAAATGGAATTTTTTAGATTTTAAACCTGGTTTAGTAGGAGGGCATTGTATAGGAGTTGATCCTTATTATTTAGCAGAAGCTGGAAAAAAAGTAAATTTTAATACTAAAATAATATTAGCTGGTAGAAACTTAAATGATAGTATGACAGATTATTTGTTAAAGAACATTAATAGAAAAATTAAAAAAAATTCTAGAATCTTATTTCTAGGATTGTCTTTTAAAGAGGATGTTGGTGATATTAGAAACTCAAAATCTATAGAGTTAGTAAAAAAAATTAAAAAGAAGAAATTTGTTCTTGATTGCTATGATCCAAGAGTACATCCAAAAGAATTAAAAAGAGAATATAATTTAATAATGAATAAACCAAAAGGTAAATATGATTGTATAATTGTAGCAGTAGCTCATAAAGAATTTAAAATAATGAATGAGGAAAAAATATTAGAGTTGGTGCAAGATAATAATTCTTATATAGTTGATATTAAGGCTATTTGGAATAGAAAAATTTCAAATAAATTAAAAAATTATTGGTGTCTTTAGTTATGTCTTTCAGAAAAAAGTTAATTAAGAATTTTTTTAACGCACCCAAAATGAATAGAGAGAAATGGCTTAAAAAAGGTAAAATTTTTCATACAGAGGATAGCAGGTTTTTAAAGGAAATAATTCCTGAGAAAAGTAATGTTTTAGAATTAGGTTGCGGAAATGGACATTTATTATCCTCTTTAGAGCCTAATTATGGTGTAGGTATAGATTTTAGTAAAAAGTTAGTAAAAGAAGCCAAAGAAAAATATGATACATTAAATTTTATAGAGGCTGACATAGAAAAATTACCTTTAAAATTAAATAGTAAAATTAAATTTGACTTCGTTGTTATGTGCGACACTATCGGATATTTAGAAGATATAACAGAAACCTTAGATAATCTTCATAGATTTTTTAATGAAGATACTAGATTGATAGTCTCATATTACTCACCTTTATGGGCACCACTATTAAATCTAGCTACTTTTTTCAAACTTAAAATGTCCAATGTTAATTCAACTTTACTTGGAACATCTGATATTTTTAATTTTCTTGAAGGGTCTAAATTTCAGACAGTACGCATAGATAGAAAAATTTTAATACCTTTTTACCTTTTTGGATTAGAAAGATTAATCAACAGGTATATTGCTCCTTTGCCTTTATTTTCAAGTATATGTCTTAGGCATTATAATATTTCCAGATCATTAAAGGCTATAGATAAAACTAAGAAAAAATCTGCTAGTGTAATTATACCATGTAAAAATGAAAGAGGTAATATTAGTAATGCTATACTAAGACTACCTAAATTCACTAATAAAATTGAAGTAATTTTTGTAGAAGGTAATTCTAGTGATGGGACATGGGACGAAATTAAAAAAGTAATAGAAATTAATAAAAAAAAGAAAAATAAAATTAAAATAAAAGCTTTTAAACAGCCATCTAAGGGAAAGGCGGATGCAGTATTCCATGCTTTTGATAAAGCTTCTAATGACATACTGATTATTTTAGATGGAGATTTAACTGTAGCGCCTGAGACTTTAAAAAAGTTTTGGGAAAAGATTTCTACAGGGGAGGCTGAATACATTAATGGATCTAGATTGATTTACCCTATGGATAATAATGCAATGAGGTTTTTAAATTATATAGCTAATAGATTATTTTCTATGCTATTTACATGGCTTTTAGGCCAAAGATTTACAGATACATTATGCGGAACTAAAGTTATGAGTAAAAAAAATTATTTAAGGGCAAAAAAGAAAAATAAAGATTTAGGTAACTTTGATCCATTTGGAGATTTTTTTATTATATTTGGTGCTTCCAGATTATGTCTAAAAATTAATGAAGTACCAATAAGATATAAAGCAAGAGAATATGGAGAAACGCAAATTTCAAGATTCACACATGGCATTCTATTGATAAAAATGTTGATTTTTGCTTTTTTAAAAATAAAAGCAATATAGCTATGAACATATGAAACCTTTTGTCTTAACACTTTTAGCATTTTTTGATTTTTTTCACAAAAAAAAAATTATTTATAGATTAAGGGCTTTACTCAAAAATAATAATATTATTATTTTTGACGTGGGTGCTCACCATGGAGAAAGTATTTTTTTTTTTTAAGAAAAGATTAAGTGTTTCCAGGATATTTACTTTTGAACCATTAAAAAGTAATTTTTACTTTTTAAAAAAAAACACAGTAAAATTTAATAAGAGTATAACTTACTGTAATTTCGCTTTGGGGCATAAAAAAGAAAAAAGAAATATTAAA
>MDTB01196457.1_pt1 | contig 11203 bp, 9 predicted proteins | sample 811161 | NCBI WGS metagenome assembly MDTB01 (sample SAMN05326650, study PRJNA326480) | marine metagenome | isolation source: seawater | place: Mediterranean Sea | collected 2009
AATACTATTAAAATTCCTTTTTTAATCTCTTTTTTACCTTGATCAACTATATTTCTAAGTTCTTTAGATGGAAAATCGTTAAGAATTTGATATCTTAAAATAAAATCTTTCACTTTATTATCTTTGATAATATTTTTATTTTTATCATTAATTATATTTTTGACTTTTGCTTGTTCTAGTTGTTTGTTAAGATTTTTAAGGTTTTCTTTTATTTCTAAGTTTTTATTATAGTTGGATTTTATTTTAAGTTTTTTTAATTCATCTTGAATTAGGTATATTTGTTCACTTAAATCTTTATCTTTATTAAATTTGGATTTTTCTAAATTTTCTTCGTATTCTTGCAACTGCATACTTGTTAATGCTTCAACCCTTCTTACACCAGATGATATAGATGACTGACTAACTATCTTGAATTTTCCAATATCAGCAGTATTTTTTACATGAGTTCCACCACATAATTCTGTTGAAAAAAACTTATTATTTTCCTCTCCCATAGATAAAACTCTAACCTCATCTCCATACTTTTCACCAAACAAAGCTAGGGCACCATTATCAACAGCTTCTTTTGGTGTCATTACTCGGGTTTTAACCTCACATGATTTTTGTATGATTTCATTTACCATTTTTTCTATTTTTACAATTTCGTCTTTTTCAACTGGTTTGTTGTGGCTAAAATCAAATCTTAGTTTTTCGTGACTAACTAGAGATCCTTTTTGTATAACATGTTTTCCTAAAATTCTTCGTAAAGCTTCATGAAGTAAATGTGTTGCAGAATGGTACGCTCTTGCATTATTTCTTCTTTTAATATCAATTTCTAAATTTACACTTTCTCCTACTTTAATATTTCCACTTTTTACAGTACCAATATGTATATGCAAATCTCCCATTTTTTTTATAGTATTGTTAATAATTATTTTACAATTTGAGGTTTTTATAAAACCTGTATCACCTACTTGTCCTCCAGATTCTGCATAAAAAGGTGTTTGGTTTGTTATAATATGTACTTCATCGCCCGATTTAGCATTTTGAATGAACTTATTATTTTTTAGTATTTTTAATATAATGCCTTCCGCTTTATTAAATTCATATCCTAAAAATTCAGTTGGTTTTAACTCATCCCTAATTTTAAACCACATTTCTTCTATTAATTTATCTCCAGAACCCTTCCAATTAGCTCTAGCAAGTTTTTTGCTAGCTTCCATCGATTTATCAAATTCTTCATTATCAACTTTAATATTTTTAGATCTTAAAATGTCTGCTGTTAAATCTAATGGAAAACCATATGTATCATAAAGTTTAAAAGCTATTTCTCCAGAAAAAACATTATTATTAACTTTTCCAAGGTTTTCATTTAAAATTTTAATACCACGATCTAGCAACAAAGAAAATTTTTCTTCTTCATTTTTTAATGTTTCTATAATTAAATCTTTCCCTCTATTTAGTTCGGGGTAGCTATCTGACATTTCGTTTAAAAGAATATTAAATAATTTATAAAAAATCGGTTTTTTGCTACCTAAAGTATAGGCATGTCTCATGCCCCTTCTCATAATTCTTCTCAAGACATAACCTCTTCCTTCATTAGAGGGAAGTATTCCTTCAGAAATTAAAAAACTGCTAGCTCTTAGATGGTCTGCTATTACTCTATGGCTTGCTATTGTGTTTTTATTAATTACTGATTTAGTAATATCAGATGAAGCTGTCATAAGTTTTTTAAAATGATCAATTTGATAATTGTCATGTGTTCCTTGAAGTACAGCACTAATTCTTTCTAAGCCCATACCTGTATCTACAGATGGTTTAGGTAAATTGATTCTTTTATCTTTGGAAATTTGTTCAAATTGCATAAATACCAAATTCCATATTTCTATAAATCTATCTCCATCTTGAGCAGATGTGCCAGGGAGTCCACCTTTTAATTTATCACCATGATCATAAAATATTTCTGAGCAAGGCCCGCAAGGCCCTGTGTCACCCATAGACCAAAAGTTATCATTTGTAGATATTTTAATAATTTTTTTTTCGTTTAAACCAGCAATTTTTTTCCATAGTTTAAATGAATCTTCATCTTCTTCATACACTGTTACTAGGAGTTTCTTTTCTGGTAATTTGAATTCTTTTGTTAATAAATTCCACGCTAAATATATTGCTTCTTCTTTAAAATAGTCTCCAAAAGAAAAATTTCCTAACATTTCAAAAAATGTATGGTGACGTGGTGTGTATCCAACATTTTCTAAATCGTTATGTTTACCTCCGGCTCTAACACATTTTTGTGATGTTACAGCTTTTTTATAATCTCTTTTTTCCAGCCCAGTAAAAACATTTTTAAACTGAACCATACCAGAATTCGTAAACATTAAAGTAGGATCATTACTAGGTACAAGATTGCTAGAATCGACTAGTTTATGATCTTTTTTTTCAAAATAATTTAAGAATGAATTTCTTATACTTTTTAATGTTTTATCAGTCATTTAACTAATAAATACAGTTTTTTAGTACTATGTCTAGATATGTCTAGAAAGGTGCCTAAAAATGGCACCTTTCTAAGAGAGCGAAGATTTTATTGTTTTTTGTCTATTTCTGGCTTTTCTTTTGTTGGAATGTTTTTTTCAACCACTGGGTTACCTTCTATTTTTTTAGAAATTAAGCCAGCTTTAGTTCTTATGGCTAATTCTATTTCTGCTGCAACTTTAGGGTTTTGTTCCAAATATATTTTAGCATTTTCCCGTCCTTGACCTATTTTTTCTCCTTTATAAGCGTACCAAGCACCAGCTTTTTCGACAACGTCCGCTTTAGCTCCTAAGTCAATTAGTTCTCCTACTTTACTAATACCTTTTCCATACATGAGATCAAATTCAACAACTTTAAATGGAGGAGATACTTTATTTTTAACTACTTTAACTCTCGTTGAATTACCAACAATTTGTTCCTTATCTTTAATAGCACCTATTCTTCTTATATCCATTCTAACTGAAGAATAAAATTTTAGTGCATTTCCTCCTGATGTTGTTTCAGGGTTACCAAACATAACTCCAATTTTCATTCTTATTTGGTTTATAAATATGACCATTGTATTTGTGTGAGCTATTGATCCAGTCAATTTTCTTAAAGCTTGACTCATTAATCTAGATTGTAGCCCTACATGATGATCACCCATTTCTCCTTCTAATTCAGCTCTTGGTGTTAATGCTGCTACAGAATCAATAACTAAAACTGATATTGAGCCTGATTTAATCAACGTATCAGCTATTTCTAAAGCCTGCTCACCAGTATCTGGTTGTGATATTAAAAGTTCCTCAGTTTTAACACCTAATTTTTTTGCATAGACTGGATCTAAAGCATGTTCTGCATCAACAAAACCACATATTCCACCTAGTTTTTGAGCTTCTGCTAATACTTGTAAAGCTAAAGTTGTTTTTCCAGATGACTCTGGACCATAAATTTCTACTATTCTGCCTTTAGGTAAACCACCTATTCCTAATGCCAAATCCAAACTTAAAGAACCTGTAGATATTGCTTCAATATTCATTGCAGCTTTTTGCCCTAGCTTCATTACTGAGCCTTTTCCAAAATTTTCATCTATTTGGCTAATTGCCGCTTCTAGAGCTTTGCTTTTTTCTTTATTTTCGGATTCTTGATTTTTTCCAGATTTTACTATTTTTAAGTTATTTTTGCTCATATTTTACCTTTTTTTTTGTTTTAATTTATTTAACGAATCATTAATATAAATGTACACATTTTGTTCTTTTTATCAACTACTAATAAGTCGCCCTAAAATCAATACTTTATATAGTAATTTAAAATCTACTTTTTTAAATTGAGTTGTTTTCCAGTAAGATTTCCTACAGCAGATAAAAGGTTAAATTGAGAAATAAGAAAATTTCTTTCTGAAATAGCTAAGTTTATTCTGGAATTCAATAAAATTGTCCTTGATTGAATAACTTCTAAGGTAGTCCTATTAGTTCCTGATTCATACTCTAAAGTTATTCCTTCATTTGCAATTTCTGCCGCCTTCACCTGCGATCTTATTGAATCTAATACACTTTTTGAAGATTGATACTTAGACCATGCATTAGCTACATCAGTTTGAATTTTCTTTTTATTATCTTCGTAAAGAAGTTCTTTTTGATTTCTAATTTCTTGTGCCTTTCTAAGATTAAAAAAATTGCTGCCGCCAGCAAATAATGGCCATGATGCTGTTGCTTTTACAGTTTGTTGCGTTCTGTCTTGAACTGTAGAGCTAATATCGTCTTGTTCCGCAATTTTATAAGATAAAGTGGCTGAAGGAGAAAGATCAGAACCAGCAATAATAACATCAAGTTTAGCTTGTTTATATTCTAATAAAGCTATTTGCAAATCAGGATTTTCAGAATTAGAAATATTAATTGCTGAAGCTAAGCTTTTAGGTAAAGGTAAATTTGCATCTTTTATTTCTTGAATATTTTCTGTTGGTTTTTTTCCAATTACTTTTTCAAAATTTGACTTGCTTGTGATTAAATCATTTTCAGCAGCCGTTAATTGTGCTGATGCACCCGCAAGAGAAGATTCTGATTGAGCTAAATCTGTCAAGCTAATTTCACCTTTTTCTAAACTGTTTTGATCAGTTTCTACCTGTCTCTCCAAAAGTTCAATATTAATTAAATTAATATTTACTTTTTTTTTGTTTAGTAATAATTCGCTGTGAGCCTTAGCAGCCTCTAATAAAATTTCTTGTTCAATTTTTTTTAATTTATATTCTCCTAAAAATTGTCCGTGTCTTTTTTTACCAAAATTTGCTATTCCGCTACCACCTTGAAAAATTTTCTGTTCTACAGTTATTGATTGTTCCGAAGGTTTATAATTTGAAGTTGTGCTCCCAGTATTGTCTTGATCACTGACATAACCAGATATTGTTACACTTGGAAGAAATTCGCTAACTGCTTCTCTTTTTTCTTCTTTTGCAGCGCGCATATTAGCTCTTTCTGCATTTAATTTTGGATTATTCAAATAAGCTGAATGCAAAGAATCAAATAAAGTGTTTGCTTGAGAACCGCTAGTAATTAAACTTATTACAAATATTAATATAATTTTTAAAAATATTTTCATTTATTATCTATATAACACTTTTTTAACTTCATGATTTTTTTTTAAAAGCATAACTATTGACGCAGACTTACTTAAATCTTTAAGCATTTGCAAAGTAATTCTTTGATAAAACATAATAAAACGTTTTATTCCATTATAAGACATTGTTTTTTTTTTATTTATTGATCTTTTTTTTAATTTATTTTCTTGAAGAAGTCTCCATTTAAAAACCATTTTAAAATTCGGTACCTTCATATAGATATAATGATCAATCATCGAAAAAACTTTTTTGTACTCTTTTTTAAGTTTTTCATTTATAAAGTTCCTCCATACTAAATTTGGATCTTCGTGCTTCTCAAGGATATTTACTGGCCTTTTTAATGAAGAGTTAGGCTCAGCCTTAGCGCCAACACACCATCCTTCTAGTAAAACTATTTCTGGTTTTTTATTAATTATGTACCAATAATTTTTTTTAAATCTGTCATCTGTTAATTTATTAAATCTTGGTATTTTAATTTTTTTAAATTTTCTTTTTTTTAATAAGTTAAAAAAATCTTTTACTAAATTTATATCATGTGTTCCTGGCACACCTCTCGTCTTAAATAATGGATGTTTTTTTTTTGCCATTTTATTCCTGTCAGCTAAAGTTTTATAAAAATCATCAATCGATATTATGCAAATTTTTCTTTTGAAAAATACTTTTAAAATAATACCTAAGATAAATGCAACAGTTGTTTTTCCTGATCCTTGCCCTGCTGATATTCCGATTAATAAAGTTTTGCCTTTTTTTTTATATTTTTTATTAATCCAAAACGCTATTGGTATATATATACTTTTAAGATTTTTAACATGTATAGATTGGTTTTTTTTATAAATTTTTTCTTTATTTAAATATTTTAAATAATCTTTTTTTACTTTATTTAAACACTCGTTGACTAATTCCATTAAATTAACTTTTATTTTTTATCTAAAGGGTGGTTTTCCCCATCATTTACAGAAATATCGTTTAATTCAAATGGGTTAATTCCTTGTATACAAGCTACATTAATACCATACATGATTGGATTTATTCTTGGGTTATGGTGCGTATATATTCCACATTTTGAACAAAAATAATGTTTTGCCGTTTTGGTATGAAATTGGTAAGTTTTTAAAATATCTTTGCCTTTAACTATTTTAAAGTCTTCTGGTTTTACTATTGTCATAATGGCTCCTCTTCTTTTACATAATGAGCAATTACATCTCATAACTTTTTTAAGTTGGTCTGGTAAATTAACCTCGATTTCTACCCCGCCACAATGACAAGTTAATTTTTTCATTTTTTTTATTTTATTTTATTTAACACGATAATTGTAAGGATAACAGTTATCCACATCTCTGCTAAGTTTAATTAAAATGTTCTTGTTTTGATTCACTTTGGATTCTTTTTTGGACTCAAAATACAACCTATTAGAGGTTTTTTAATAACTTGATATGTATTCTTTCTTATTATAAATTAGAACAAAGTAAGAACATTATGAAAATACTACTTCCATTGCGTTTAAATAAAGTTGGAGCAGGGTTTCCATCACCGGCAACAGATTATGTAGAAGATGATATAGATCTTAATATTCATTTAATAAAAAATGCACCAGCCACATTTCTTATTAGAGTGCAAGGAAAGTCCATGCATGATGTAGGAATAAACGATGGTGATCTTTTAATAGTAGACAAAAGTTTAAATGCAAAAAATTTTTCTACTGTAATCGTTAATATAAATGAAGAATTGGTTGTAAAAACTTTTATAAAAAAAAATAACCAATCTTTTTTAACATCAGGCTCAAAAGAAATAAAAGATAAAATTAATTTAACTGAAAATCCTGAAATTTTAATTTGGGGAGTAGTAACTTACGTAATCCATGCCTTATAATGAAAATAAAATAGCATTAGTAGATTGTAATTCTTTCTATGTTTCATGTGAAAGATTATTTAATCCATCAATAAACAAAAAACCTGTTGTGGTTCTTTCGAGTAATGATGGGTGTGTAATATCTAGATCAACAGAAGCTAAAATATTAGGAATAAAAATGGGTGAACCTTATTTTAAAGTAAAAAAAATAGTAAAAGAAAATGATGTAAAGATTTTTTCAACTAATTTTGCACTATATGGAGATATATCCAGAAGAGTTATGAAAACACTAAAACATTTTTCTCCAGAAATGGAAATTTATTCAATTGATGAAGCTTTTTTAAACTTGTCTTCAATTAAAAATGAAAACTTATTAGAACATGGATATAAAATTAGAAAAACCGTTTTGAAATGGACTGGTATACCAACTAGTATTGGTATAGCAACAACAAAAACTTTAAGTAAGGCTGCAAACTATATCGCAAAAAAAGAAAAATCAGGAATTGTTGATTTAATAAATTTAAAGCAAACTGATGAATTTCTTTCAAATATTAAAATAAATGACGTTTGGGGAGTGGGACGACAGCTAACAAAGTTTTATATTAAAAACGGAATAAATACAGCGTACGATCTTAAGAATATGCATAATGGATGGATAAAAAAAAATACAAATGTTTTTGGTTCGCGTACAGCTATGGAGTTAAAGGGTATTTCATGTATATCCTTAGAACCTTATGAAGAAAAGAGAAAAAGCTGTTGTGTGTCAAGATCGTTTGGAAAAAAAGTTACCAAGTTAGAAGATCTCAGTAAAGCTATTACATCACATTCTTTAAATGCAGCAGAAAAAATAAGAGCAGACAAACAAACAGTAAAAAAAATAACTGTTTTTATAAGAACAAGTCCTTTCCAAAATAAATATTTTTACTATGCAAATTCAAGATCTATTGAATTACCAATAAGAACAAATGATAGTATTGTATTAGTAAAAAACGCTTTAAATATATTAGAAAGCATTTATAAAAAAGGATATCTATATCAGAAAACTGGTATAATTCTTTCAGACTTAAAGGATGTTAACTCTTATAATAAAAATTTATTTTCAGAAATAAGTGACGAAGAAAAAAGAGTAAAATTAATGAAAGCAATTGATTATACAAATACTAAATATGGACACCATGCTTTAAGCATTGCTCAAGCAGGTGTAAAAAAAATATGGAATGTAAAAAGACAGCATTCTTCTAAAATTGATACAGCGTGTTTTAATTTTTTACCCACTGTTAGAGCTGTCTAAAGTATCAGTACTCTGAATATTTTTTAAAGAATTATCTAACTCGTCACTATTCTCCCTCTGAGAAATTCTAAAAATTGAAAATATGAAAATAAGAATAATTAATATTGGTAAAAAAGTCATAATGGATAGATTTTTGAAAACAAAAAACAAATAAAAAATTATAAATATTATAGACCGCTTTATTACAGATTTTCTAAAAACTGCAATAATAGACAAAGAATGAATTAAAAGATTGTATAAATTCATTTGAGAGGGACCAAAATACCTTTTTCCTCTAATCGAAGATATTGATGTTCGGTTAGAAATAACCTTGGTAACGGTACCAGAAAAACTACTCCATAATGAGGCGTCACCAACTAATTTAGTAACTAATTCTTTTGGAATACAACTGTAGTTACCAAATTTAATGAGTTTGCCAGTAAAAAGGTAGGTCAAAATTTTATGACAAACATAAAGTGATCTAAAAAAAAAACCCTCAGAACGTTTTACCCTATTTGCTGTTATCATTTTTGAAGGATTTTCTTTACATTTTTCGAACAACAAACTTAATTCTTCGGGTCTATCCTCTCCATCTCCATCCATTAAAATTACATAATCAAAGTTCTCTTTTTCTATTAAATATTTTAATCCAGCTGCATTGCATCTTGCGTGACCTCTATTATTTTTCATATTTAAAATATTAATTTTTTTAATATTATTTATCTTTATTTTTGTCTTTGTTAGTGTTTCTGTGGAAGAGTCATTAACAATAAAAACAGAAACATGTGCATCCCAATTAACAATCTTTAGATCAATATTTTCTATAAGTCTAAAAACAGATTTCCAATCGTTATAAACGGGTATTAAAATTATAAATTTTTTCATTTGCTACCATATATCCTAAAATAACCAACTTTAGATAATGCTTCTACAATATTATTTTCATAAACATCTACAAAGCTAAGCATATCCTCAGAGTTTACTTTTTTACCGACCCCTAACCACACTGGTCTTGACTTAAGATGATAAGATAAGTTGCCAGCTGTCCACTCGTCTCCACTTACATACGCAATTTTACTATTAAATTTATTATTCCATACTTCTTCAACTTGTTTTGCAATTTCTTTACCAGGATAATCTGTTCTTTTGTCGGTTTGGGAAATTGATACATATAAATAAGTTGCTGGTGATAGAAAAAATAAAAACATAAATGCCATTAAAAAAAATTTTAATTTTTTTAAATTTATTTGAGTTCGGAAAATATAAACTATCAAAACGCCAAAAAATAAGTAGAATGGTGTCATCCACATTGTTCTAATTTTAATACCCATAAATAAAGAGGTTGCAAGCATTAAAAGAATTGGAATAATATTTATAATAAGAAGAAAAATTAATTTAGTATCCTTAAAATTAAATCTAGCTTTAAATTTTGAAATTATAATTGAAAAGATAATCAAAAAAGGAATAAGTATTATAATTTGTTTTGAAAAAAATATTAAAGGATGAATAAAATGATCTAATAAATTTTTATCATCCATTCCTGTTCTTTGCAGTGCATAAGAAATAGTAGAATAATCATTATTTGTAAGCCAAATAATATGAGGAACGAGGGTCAATAAAAAAGTAATTAAAGATACAAAACATTTATAATTAAATTTTTTTTTAAAAATTAAGTAAATAAAAAATATGTCAATAGATAGTAACAAATAAATAAATAAATATTTTGATAAAATTCCTAATGCTGAAAATAAACCAAATAATAACCAGTCATAAATTTTATTAGTCTTAAATCCTTTCCAAAGATAAAAAATAGATAAGGCCCAGAAAGGTAACTGACAGACGTTTACATTAAATTCAGGTGTAGTAAAATTATAAAAATAAATTGCCTCTAGTAATAAAATCGAAATTAAACTATGATAACTATTATTAAAAAAGTTCTCTGAAAATTTAAAAACAACAAAAAATGAAAAAATAACAAAGATTTGGCTTAGAAAATAATATGCCCAATCTTTATTTCCAAAGATTGTAAAAAAAAATTCAACAAAAAATGCACTAAGAGGAGGGTGCTTACTAAAACCCCAGTCTAAATTGCTTCCCCAAGCCAATGCTTCAATGGTATCTAAAGGAAGATTGTTATTTGATATTGATGGAATTAGAGTCCACACAAAAAGATGTAGTAGTAAAAATATTGATAAAGCTATATTTATATTATTTTTTTTTAATAGCATTAAAAGAATTTATACAAGTTTATCTCACTTGACACCCGAAAAAACGTAAATATAATCACCGGCGTTAATTAAATATAACATTATAAACCATGCCAAAAAAATATACCCCAAGTGAAAAAGAAAAATATATGTGTGAAAAACACAAAGCTTTTTTTAAAAAAAAATTAACAGAGTGGAAGAATGAAATCGTTGAATCAAATTCCAAAGGGATATATTTAAATGAAATTGATGGTGAAATTTCTTCAGCAGATATAGTAGATCAAGCCTCATCGCAAACTGAAAAAAACGTGGAAATGCGGACATTAAATAGGCAAATTAAGCTTTTAACTAAAATTAATAATGCGATTAAAAAAATTAATAATGACACTTATGGCTACTGTGAAGAAACAGGTGAACCAATAGGACTTAAAAGATTAATTGCAAGACCAATTGCTACACTAACAATAGAGGCTCAAGAAAAGCACGAAAAAAATGAAAAAGTATTTGCAGATATGTAGATTAAATTAAACTTTTGGAATTTTTATTCCCTTGTTTAGACAATCATAACCTTTTTGTACAGCTGATCTCTTAGAAATAGTCTTATACCACCTCGTTAAATTTTTAAATTTTTTTAATCCTATGTCATGCCACTCGTGTCGAGCGATCCAGGGAAATGTTGCTATATCGGCTATTGTATAATCTTTTCCAGCTAAGAATTTAGATTGGGATAACCTTTCATCAAGTTCTTTATAAATTCTCTCTGAAATTTTAAAATAC
>MDTB01004689.1_pt1 | contig 11202 bp, 9 predicted proteins | sample 811161 | NCBI WGS metagenome assembly MDTB01 (sample SAMN05326650, study PRJNA326480) | marine metagenome | isolation source: seawater | place: Mediterranean Sea | collected 2009
AACAATGCCAGCTGGCGTTGTTATGACGGGACCTGGTTTCGTTACACCACAAAATGCTAGCAAAGTAATTAAGTGGGCAGCTCAAGGTTATAGATAAAAATCATTAAAAAAGGCCTGGTATAAAAACCAGGCCTTTTTTTTAACTTAAAAATAAATATGTCTGTTAAGTCTAAAAGTATCCCACAAAAATCAAAAGACGAAAGGTTACGTAAAGTATCAAAGCTTAAGACTTTATTAAATAGACCTGAGCTTGGAGCTTTAGGTGGTTCTATCTTAGTATTTATATTCTTTGGAATTATTGCAGGAGACACCGGTATGTTTAGTGCATATGGAACTATAAACTTTTTAGAGGTTTCTGCGAATTTAGGAATTATTGCTGTTGCTGCTGCTCTCTTAATGATAGGAGGGGAATTTGATCTTTCCGTAGGATCTATGATTGGTTTTGCTGGAATTTGTATTGCTATACCAGCAATTTATTGGGGGTGGCCATTATGGATGAGTATATTATTTGCTTTCACCATGGCTGTACTTGTCGGTTATGTTAATGGAATTTTAGTTGTTAGAACAGGTTTACCTTCATTTATAGTTACATTGGCGATGTTATTTATCTTAAGAGGAGCAACATTAGCTTTAACTAGATTAATTACAGGACGAACACAAGTTCCAGGTCTTAGAGTTTTGATTGAAAACGATCCAATCGCATGGATTTTTTCTGCCGATGCATTTAAAGGACTTTTTATGTGGCTAGGATCAATGGGCTTTATTGCTTTGAGACAGGACGGGACTCCTTTAGCAACAGGAATACCTGCTTCTGTTTTGTGGTGGATAGCAATGACAATTTTTGCAACATGGTTGCTAATGAAAACAAGATATGGCAATTGGATATTTGCATCGGGTGGTGATAAATTAGGTGCCAGAAACGTTGGTGTTCCTGTCGGACGTGTAAAAATTAGTTTATTCATTGGAACAGCCGTAGCTGCAACTATTTATGCTTGTGTACAAGTGCTTGATGCTGGTTCAGCAGATACTATGAGGGGTTTTTTAAAAGAACTTGAAGCAATTGTAGCTGCTGTAGTTGGTGGCTGTTTGTTAACCGGAGGTTATGGTTCAGCTATTGGAGCAGCTTTTGGTGCACTAATTTTTGGTACTGTTTCGATGGGCATATATTATACAGATGTTGATACTGATTGGTTTAAAGTTTTCTTAGGTGTAATGATGTTAATAGCTGTAATATTTAATAATTTTATAAGAAGAAGAGTTACAGAAAATAAATAAAATGTCAAAAAATTTGGTAGAATTTAACAATATCAGTAAATTCTTTGGATCTGTTATAGCTCTGAAGGATGTAACAATGCATATTAAGAGAGGTCAAATAATGTGCTTATTGGGTGATAACGGAGCAGGAAAATCTACATTAATCAAAACTTTATCAGGTGTACACAAACCCGATGAAGGAGAAATTATTGTTGAGGGAAGTAAAACAGTTTTTGACTCACCAAGAGATGCATTAGATTTGGGTATCGCAACAGTGTATCAAGATTTAGCATTAGTTTCATTAATGAGTGTAACAAGAAATTTTTTTATGGGAAGAGAACCAATGAAAGGCTTTGGTCCATTTAAATCATTTGATGTTGATAAAGCAAACAATATTGCATCTGAAAGAATGGGCCAGATTGGTATTGATATAAGAGATCCATCTCAAGCAGTAGGCACAATGTCTGGAGGTGAAAGACAATGTCTAGCAATTTCAAGAGCAATATATTTTGGTGCAAAAGTTTTAATATTAGATGAACCAACATCTGCTTTAGGTGTTCATCAGGCTTCAGTTGTTCTCAAATATATAGTAAAAGCAGCAGCTTCGGGCTTAGGTGTAATTTTAATTACTCATAATGTTCATCATGCTTACCCAGTGGGAAATAGTTTTACAATCTTAAACAGAGGTAAAAGTATGGGCAGTTTTGAAAAAAAAGATCTATCTCGTGAGAAATTATTGGGAATGATGGCCGGTGGAGAAGAACTTGATAAGCTAGAAGTAGAATTAAAAGAAATAGATAGAATTGCAAAAAATTAATGCAAATTGGTATAGATTTAGGAGCTACAAAAATAGAGTCTGTTCTTTTAGATGACAAGGGTATTGAACTTCATCGAAATAGAAAAGAGTCACCAAAAAATTATAAAGAAACAATAATTTCAATTACTGATACAGTAAATAATATAGAAAAAAAATTTAAAAAAGGTTTAAATGTAGGCGTTTGTCACCCTGGATCAACTAATTTGGATACTGGTGAAATTCAAAACTCTTACAATTCACCTTGGTTAAATGATATGAAATTCTCAGTTGATATTTCAAAAAGTTTAAATAGAAAAGTTCTTTGTGAAAATGATGCTAATTGTTTTGCTTTATCAGAGTCATTTGATGGTTCAGCCCAACATTATAAAATAGTATTTGGAATTATACTCGGTTCAGGATGTGGTGGAGGTTTAATAATTGATAAAAAAATTTTGGTTGGACCTAATGCTTTTGCAGGAGAGTGGGGTCACGTACCCATTGGATCATCCAATAGCAAAAATAACATTGAGCAATATATATCTGGCAAAGGATTAGAGAGATTGTATTTTTCTAAATTTAAAAAAAAATTAGTTGCTAAAGAAATTTTTAAGAAAGCAAGAGAAAAATCAACAAATGATATAGAATTCATTAAGGAATTTATTGATAAACTAGGTTTAGGTTTATCGTACATCATTAATATTATTGATCCTGATGCTATTGTTTTTGGTGGCGGTGTTTCAAATGAAATCGATTCTCTTGAAGAAGTCAAAAAAGTTACTGAAAAATATCTTCTAAATTTTAACAATATCAAACAAATAAAACTAAGGACAGTTTTTTTAAAACCAAAATACGGAGACGCAAGTGGCGTTAGAGGAGCGGCAATTTTGAATAGACAAAACTTTATTTAAGTATTTTTCGTATTTCAGAAGATGAAAACCTTTTTGGTAGTGTGCATGTTGATTTAATATTAATTCTTTTCTTTCTCCGAGCGGCAATCATTATAGACTCTATAATATCCAAAACATGAAGAGATAATTCTCCATTACATCTATGTTTTTTTTTATTTTTAATGCAGTATGCCATTTCAGCTAAACCAACTCCTCTATAATTAGCATTTATCGATGCCTCATTTGCTCTTAAGCTTTTTTGTCTTATATTTATTTTACCCAAAGGCATTTTGTTAGTTTTATATTCTTTCCAAGCACCACCTAGTTTCTTGCAAATATAAACCGATCCACCAAACATATTGGGGTCTGGTACTAGTATCGAACCTTTATCCCCATATAATTCAATATGGTTTCTATGATGAGCAATTACATCAAATGAAAGAGTAAATCTTATTATTGTCTTATTTTTAAAAAAAATTGTTCCTAAGTAAGTGGTTGGACAAAGAATTTTAATTGATTTTCCTTTTCTAGGTCCAATACCTATTAGTCTTTTTTTTTTATTCCACATTAAACTTCCCCAAACCTGCTTTGCGGGACCAAGTAGATTTACTAATGCAGTCAAATAATAAGGTCCCATATCAATAACGGGACCACCTTCATTTTTTGCAAACCATGGTTCTGGGTTTGGATGGTAAGATTGAACACCAGGATAAGCAAAAATAATATTTCCTAAATTAATTTTACCCAAAGAGTTACTTTCTATTAATTCTTTAGATTTTTGACTGCCACCACCCAAAAAAGTATCTGGTGCATTACCAATATATAATTTTTTTCTTTGAGATATTTTTAATAGTTCTCTTCCATCTTTTACATTAATAGCCATTGGTTTTTCTGTATAAACATGTTTGTTATTTAAAAGAGCTTTTTTAGACACTTCAAAATGTGCTTTAGGAACAGTAAGATTTAATATTATTTGAATTTCTTTATCTTTAAGTAAATTTTTTACCGTTAATGCTTTAATATTATACTTAGATGCACATTTTTTTGCTGCTAAATGATTAATATCTGCACATTTAATAATTTTAAAATTATTAAAATATTTATGTGCTCTAAAATACGTTTCGGCTATATGCCCACAACCAATAAGACCAACCTTGAATACTTTCTTCATTAGAATTAAACACCTTGTCTCTGTTTTGATTTCCCTTCAAGGTGTTCTTTTAAAGCTCTTTCGTTTTCTTTCGTCGAAGGTTTTGTTAAAGTAGGACTCTCCCAAAAAGCTGAACCTTCCAGCCACTGATACCCATCTGTTTTAATTGATATAACATATGTTGATTTTGATTTTTTGGCCCTAACAAACGCTTGTTCAAGTTCACTAATCGAATTTACATTTTCTCCGGTTGCCCCTAAACTTTCAGCGTGTTTAGCAAAGTCAATTTTTTTAATATTCTGTACTTTTGAACTTTCAAATAAACAATTAAACTCTTTTCCACCTTTGTAAAGTTGTAACCTATTTATTACCGCATGTCCCCCGTTGTCGCAAACAACTATTATTAATTTATGATTTGTCAAAATTGAACTATAAATATCTGAATTATAAAGAAGATATGAACCGTCACCAACAAAAGCGATAACTTCTTTTTCTGGATTTGCCATCTTAATACCTAATGCACCTGAAATTTCGTAACTCATACAACTAAAACCCCATTCGGTTTCATGAGTGTTTAATTCACGTGGTCTCCAAACTTGTAAAACTTCTCCAACCAAACCACCGGCAGCAGTAACTGCAATATCTGATGGATCTGATTTTCTATAAACTGCACCAGCAACATGTGCGTAAGAAGGAAGCCTTTGGTTTGTCGGTCCACTTTCTTTATCAAGATAGTTATTCCATAAATTCACTGCAGATCTAGATTTCTTATACCAATCATCTGATGCTTTCCAACTTCCTAAAGCACGGGTCAAATCTTGAATACAAACCTTTGCATCTCCTACAATGGATTGAGCCATATGTTTATTAGCATCAAATCGTGACACATTTATTGAAACTAATTTAAAATTTCGGTTCTCGAAATTTGTCCAAGATCCTGTTGTAAAATCCGCAAGCTTTGTCCCTATAGCAATAGCTAAATCTGTTTTTTTCATAAAATCATTAGGAGCTTTTCCACCAAAACCACCAATAGCTCCCAAAAAATATGGATCGTCTTTTTTCATAGTTGAATATCCCATTACAGTTTGTGCAGTAGGTATATTATGTTTTTTTGCAAAATCACTTAGATCTTTCATTGCATCAGAGTAAAAAACTCCTCCACCTGAAATAATTATCGGGTTTTTAGATTTTTTTATTAATTCTACAGCTTGTTTAATTTGAAAATCATCAGGTCGTGGTCTTCGAATGGTATGTATTCTTTCTTTAAAAAACTCTTCAGGATATTCAAAAGTTTCTCCCTGTACATCTTGAGATAAAGAGATACAAGCTGGTCCACAATCAGCTGGATCTATCATAGTTTGGATTGCTTGCGGTAATGTGTGAAGTATTTGTTCTGGTCTAGTTATTCTATCAAAATACCTAGTTACATATTTGAACGCATCGTTTTGCGTTACGTTTGGATTATTAAAATGTTCTACTTGCTGCAAAACTGGATCTGGCATTCTATTAGCATAAGTATCTCCTGGTAAGAAAAGCATAGGTAATCTATTGCTCATTGCAACAGCTGCTGCAGTTAACATGTTGGTTGAACCAGGTCCAACTGAACTTGTTGCAATAAAAATTTGTTTTCTTCTCTTAGCTCTAGAATATGCAATTCCTGTGAGTGCCATATTTTGTTCATGGTGACCTCTCCAAGTAGGTAGATCTTTTTTATTTTCTTCTAAAGCCTGGCCGAGACACGCTACATTACCATGTCCAAATATTCCAAAAGCCCCAGCAAAGAGCGGTAATTTTTTATTATCTACTAATATTTTTTGAGATATCAGATATTTAACGATTGCATGAGCACAAGTTAGTTGAATTTTTTTCATAAATTATTTAAAGTGAAGCCTAGGAAAAATTGCTATTTTAAGCAATAAAAATTTGAAAATGTACTCAAAATTTGGTCAATTCATAGACGGAAAATGGCAGCCTTCTGAAAAAAATGAAACATATGATGTAGTAAATCCAGCTACAGAGGAAGTAATTGGTAAGGCATCTAAAGCCACAAAGTCAGATGTTTTAAAAGCTCTAAAATCAGCAGAGAAGGGATTTGAAATTTGGAAAAAAACTCCTGCTTGGAAGAGATCATATAAAATTAGAAAAATTGCAGATTTAATGCGTGAAAGAAAACATGAGTTGGCAAAATGGTTAGCATTAGAAGTTGGAAAACCATTAGTTGAAGGAGAGGGTGAAGTTGGTGGTGGTGCAGATATTTTCGAATGGAATGCCGAAGAAACAAAAAGAATATTTGGACAAACAGTTGAAAGTAGATTTGAGGATACACGTGTACAGGTAATTTACCAACCCATTGGAGTTGTTGCTGCACTGGTCCCCTGGAATTTTCCAATTATATTAGCATCAAGAAAAATATCTACAGCATTAGCAGCGGGATGCTCCGTGATTGTCAAACCCGATGTTATTACTCCTGGTGCAGTCATGGAATTAATGAATATAATAAATGATGCTGGTATACCGCCCGGTGTTGTTAATCTTTTATCTGGAGACCCAGAACAAATTTCTAATGAATTGATTTCTTCAAGCATTATTAAAAAAGTTTCAATCACTGGCTCTACTCGTGTAGGAAAATTAATTCTTAAAAAAGCTGCAGACAAAGTTCAAAGAGTTACAATGGAATTAAGTGGACATGCACCTTTTATTGTTTTTGAAGACTCAAATATTGATAAAGTTACCGACATGGCAATTACATCTAAGTATAGAAATAATGGCCAAGTTTGTATTTCACCAAGTAGATTTTATATTCATGAAAGCAAGAAAGATGAATTCGCAAAGACTTTTGTAGAAAAAACTAAAAAACTTAAAATTGGAGATGGAATGAAAGATGGTGTTAATCTAGGCCCAATCACAACAAAAAAAAGATTAGAAGAAATAGAAAAACTTGTTGAGAAAACTAAAAAAGAAGGTGGCAAGATTCTTCATGGAGGTAAAAGACCAGCTGGATTTAATAAAGGTTATTTTTATGAACCAACTATTATTGATAATGTAAAAGATAATTTTACAGTAATGACCGAAGAACCTTTCGGACCGATAACTGCAATAACAACTTTTAAAAATTTTGACGAGGTAATTAAGAGGGCTAATAAACACGATTGTGGTTTGGCAGGTTACGTTTGTACAAACTCAATGGAAAAAGCATTTAAAGCATCTGAACAATTAGAAACTGGGGTTGTTGCAGTTAATACTCCAGTTGTTGCGACTGCTGAAACACCTTTCGGTGGTATAAAACAAACAGGATATGGCCGTGAAGGTGGTACAGTGGGAATCAAAGATTATCTAAACATCAAATATACGCACCTGGGTCTTTCAGGTTAATGAGAAAAAACAAGTTAAAAAAAATTTTTGCTGAGGGCAAGGCAGTTATAAATGGCTGGCTTCAAATACCAAATTCTTTTTCAGCTGAAGTAATGGCAAATCAATCATGGGATTCACTAACAATAGATATGCAGCATGGTGTAGTCGATTACCCAAATGCTTTACAAATGCTTCAAGCTATTTCAACAACAGAGGTAGTTCCTATGGCCAGAGTTAATTGGAATGAACCAGGTCAAATTATGAAAATATTAGATGCTGGGTCTTACGGTATAATTTGTCCGATGGTTAGTAATAGAAAAGAATCAGAAAATTTTGTTAAAGCCTGTCGATACCCTCCCGATGGGTATCGAAGTTTTGGACCTATAAGAGGACTTTTGTATGGAGGTAGTGATTATGGTCGTTATGCCAATGAAGAAATTTTAAAGTTTGCAATGATTGAAACTAAAGAAGCATTGGAAAATTTGGACTCAATAATGTCCACACCTGGACTAAGTGGTATTTATATAGGACCAGCAGACTTAAGCCTTGCTATTGGAGAAGAACCAAGTTTTGACAAACCCGAAGGTGATAAAGTTTATAACACTATAATGAAAGTACTTGAGCATGCAAAAAAAAATAAAATTATCGCTGGTATACACAATATGAAACCTGAGTATGCAGACAAAATGGTCAAAAAAGGTTTCCAATTAGTTACAGTTGGTTCAGATCAGAGATTTATTTCAGCTGGTGCTAAAGATGCTTTAAGTAAATTTAAACAGGATAAATCAAAAGAAACCAAAGGTTATTAAAGAGGCCTTTAAATTTTGTTAATTGATCAAAATTGACTATTTTCTACACTTATGTTTTGAAATCATTAAAGGGTAAAACTCTCTCTTACGTTGGTTATACCAAAAATTTAAAAAATAGGTTAAAATTACATAACTCAGGTAAAGGTGCAAAATTTACTCGTGGAAGAAAGTGGAAAGTAATATATAAAGAAAAATTTAAAACAAAAAACAAAGCTATGTCTAGAGAATATTATATAAAAAAAAATAGAAAATATAGAAATAATATAATTAAACAATTTTCATGAAAATATCCATTTTATTACCTTATAAAGAAAATTTTTCACCGAATTATCCTGGAGCCGTTTCTTTATTTGTTAATGACACCTTAAAACTGAGTAAATATAAAAAAGCTATAAAAGTATATGGTAATACGTCATTTAAAAAAAAATTCTCTAAAAATTATAAAAATATAAAATTAAACAAATCCTTTTTTGGTAGTCAAAGTGAAAATTACATGGATGAATTTATCAAAATAGAAAAATCCAGTTCGTCAGATATTATTGAGATTCATAACAGGCCACATTACCTCAAATACCTAATAAACGAAGGTGTAAAATCTAAATTCGTTTTATATTTTCACAATGATCCTTTGACAATGACCGGCTCAAAAAGTCTTGGTGAAAGAAAATATTTAACTAATATTTGTGAAAAAATTGTTTTTAATAGTCTTTGGTCAAAAAAAAGATTTTTAGAAAATATTTCTTCCGGTTCAATTAATAGTGAAAAATTAATTGTAGTTTTTCAGTCGGCTTCCAAAAATAAAGTTAGTTTAAAGACTAAGAAAAAATGGATAACCTTTGTAGGCAAACTAAATCATTCTAAAGGTTATGATATCTTCGGCGCGTCTGTTTTAAAAATACTAAAAAGGTATAAAGATTGGCAGGCAATAGTTATTGGAGATGAACAGAGAGACAAAATATTTTTTAATCATAATAGAATAAAGAACTTAGGTTTTTTAGAACATAAGAAAGTAATTAATATATTCAAAAAGACAAGTATCGCTGTTGCGTGTTCTAGGTGGAATGAACCTTTCGGCAGAACAAGTCTTGAAGGATCTGCCAATGCATGTGCGGTGATTATAAGTAATAGAGGAGGTTTGCCCGAGACTGTTACTAATGCAATCATACTTAAAAAACTTAATCAAACTGAACTTACTAAAAAAATAGATTTACTCATAAGAAACAAAAAACTTAGAAAAGAATATCAAAAACTTGCCTATAAAAATTTCTATTTGACTCATAAAAAAAGTAGTAGTGATATGGATATGTATAGACAGGAAATTCTTGTGTCTTCAAGCAAAATCAATTTTTTCCAGAAACCAGATAAGTTAAGAATAGTTCATGTAACTAATTTTAATGAAAGACATGATGGCAGGTTATACTTTAATACTGGTAGAAGAATTAACAATGGTTTAATCCGTTTAGGGCACAGCGTTCTAGAATTCAGTGATAGAGACATTCAAAAATACTATAAAAACTATAAAGATTTATCTGGAACAAAAAGACTAAATACAAAACTTATTAACACCTGTTACAATTTTAAACCTGATATGATAGTCCTTGGTCATGCAGACTCCATATATCCTCAAACACTGAGAAATCTTAAACAGAATTATCCAAATCTTAAAGTAGCACAATGGTTTTTGGATCCATTGAATAAAAGAGGACCCGATTTTGTTAAAAATAAACAAAGAATTTTGAACAAAATTGATTATGTTGATAAAAACTTCTTAACAACTTCACCAAAAGCATTAAATTTCATACCTGAAAAAGAAAAATTTCATTTTATACCAAATCCTTCAGACAGCTCGTTCGAAACTTTAAACAATTTTAATAAATCCTGTAATATGGATGTATTTTATGCACTCAGCCATGGTGTTCATCGAGGTGTTTTAAAAAAAGGTAAATCTGATGAAAGAATAAAGTTTGTATCTAAATTAATTGATATCACACCAAATATTAAATTTGATATATATGGCGCTAATAATGTCCAACCTGTTTGGGCAGATAACTACTTAAAAGCCATATCTAATTCAAAAATGGGATTAAATTTAAGCAGAGGTGAACCAATAAAATACTATAGTAGCGATAGAATTACACAAATAATTGGAAATGGTTTAGTTACATTAATTGATGAAAAAACTCATTATAGAGATTTCTTTACAGATCAAGAAATGATTTTTTATAAAAATGTAAGTGATTTGTCTGAAAAAATTATAAAGATAAGTAAAGACGAGAAATTAAGAAAAAAAATAGGAAAAAAAGGGAAGCAAAAATACTTAAAATATTTTAACTCTACTGAAGTAGCTAAATACATTATTAACAAAACTTTTGATAGAAATTTAAAAAAATCCAATTTCTATTGGGAATAATTATTTATGTTAGTTGATTCACACTGTCATTTAGATTTTGATCCATTAAATAAAAACTTAGACTTAATAATAGGTAGAGCTAAAAACGCTGGTGTTAAATATTTCTTAACAATTTGTACAGAAGATAAAAGTTTTATAAAGATTTTAAATATTTTAGAAAATCATAATAATATTTTTGGTACATACGGTATTCATCCCCATGAAGCGAATTTATATAATGATCTTACTGTTAATAAGATTATTCAAAATATTTCAAAAAATAAAAAAATTATAGGCATTGGAGAAACAGGGTTAGATTTTTATTATAATCATTCAGATAAAAAATCTCAAATTGACAGTTTAGAAAAACATATAGAAGCCGCACAACAATCAAATTCCACTTTAATCGTCCATTCAAGATCAGCAGAGAAAGAAACATTTGATGTTTTAAACAAAAGTATAAAAAATAAGAATTTTAAAATTTTAATGCATTGTTTTACAGGTTCGAAGGAATTTTCAAAAAAACTACTTGATATAGGATGTTATTTTTCTGCTAGCGGTATTAT
>MDTB01174794.1_pt1 | contig 11202 bp, 15 predicted proteins | sample 811161 | NCBI WGS metagenome assembly MDTB01 (sample SAMN05326650, study PRJNA326480) | marine metagenome | isolation source: seawater | place: Mediterranean Sea | collected 2009
GCATAGTAATAATATTATTTTTATTAATATAATATTAAATGCCAGAATTACCAGAAGTAGAAGTAGTCACACGTTCATTAAAAAGGACAATTAAAAACCTTAAAATTATTAAAATCACTGTTAACAATCGAAATTTAAGGTTTAAGCTTCCAAAAAATTTTGAAAGTATTTTAAAAAATAGAATTATTAAAAATATTCAAAGAAAGTCTAAATATATCATATTCGATTTTGGTAATAATTTTTATACAATTTTACATTTAGGTATGTCAGGAACTTTACATATTCCGTCAAAGAAAAAAATTACAAATTTAAGTTTCTACAGTAGTCCCTCTTTACCAAAAAAACACAATCATATAATTATTCATTTTAAAAAAATTAAACTAATTTATAATGATCCAAGAAGATTTGGATATTTCAAAATATTAAATAACAAAAATGATTTTGAAAATTATTTCACAAGGATTGGACCAGAAGCCTTAGATAAAGATTTTAACTTGATATACCTAACAAATAAAATTAAAAACAGAAAAAAAAATATTAAAAATTTTTTATTAGATCAAAAAATTGTTTCAGGCATAGGCAATATTTATGCAAATGAAATATTGTATAAATCTCAAATTTTGCCTACGAAAAGTGTTAAAAAATTAACCTCATTAGACTTAATTAAAATAATTAAAGTTTCTAAATTAACACTTAACAATGCAATAAAACTTGGCGGGTCATCAATTAAAGATTTTAAGGGGATCTCTGGCGGTAAGGGAGGTTTTCAAAAAAAATTTACTGTCTATAACAGAGAAAATCAAAAATGTAATAAAAGTAACTGTAAAGGAATAATTAAAAAAAGATATATATCTAACAGGTCGACTTTTATTTGTAATTATTGTCAATCATAAAAAAATTGTTGACCACTTTACGTTCAAAGGTTATACCAGCACATCTTATGGCTAATACAAAATCAGCAATAAAAAGAATTAGAAGAATTAAAAGACAAACTTCTATCAATAAAATTAGAAAAAGTAGATTTAAAATTGCTCTAAAAAAAATGAACGGACTGATTGAAAAAAAAGACAAAAAAAAAGCCTTAACTTACTTGCCTAAGTTGAATTCTGAACTTATGAGAATAGCAAAAACTGGCATCATAAAAAAAGGAAATGCATCAAGAAACATTTCAAGAATTACTAGAAAAATAAATATCCTTTAAGCAACCTTAGGTTACGTAAAAAACAACCTAAAATTTATTAATACTAGATATAAACGGTTTATAAATCTGTAGACTAGATGTTGAGTCAAATTAAATATGAAATTTTAGTGAATTTTTTAGTAATTATTTTTTTACCATCATAAAAAAAAAATTCAATTTTTAATATATTCAATTAAGGATTTTATTTTTTTTTTTTTAATTCAAAAATTTTATTGAATATTTTTGCTTTAGAATTTAGATGGAGTTTCCTAATGAATAATAATTTAAATTTTGATATTGATAAAAATTTTAACTGGGAACTCATTCAAAAAGAATTACGTAGACAATTTGGAAATGAAATTTATGAGAGTTGGTTAAAAAAAATCATATTTGAGGAAAAGTTTATCAATCATATATTAGTTTCTGTATCAACAAGATTTATTAGAGATTGGATTGTTTCTCGATACTTAGATCAAATACTTGTAATAATTAAAAAATTTAACAAAGAAATAATAAGAGTAGAGTTTAAAATAGAAAATAAAATAAATAGCGACACGAATAATACAGAAAAAACTCTAGATACAAATATATCTTTTATAAAAGACTCTTTTTTACAATATAACCGAATAGACAACAGTAAATCTTTTGATAACTTTATTATAGGTGAAAGTAACAAGCTTGCTTATGAAGCATCAAAAAAAGTTTCTGAAAAAGTTTCAAATTATAATCCATTTTATTTGTACGCAGGTGTTGGCATGGGTAAAACACATCTTTTAAACGCCATAGGTCTTGAGCTCAAAAAAGAGAATAAAGTTACATTTATATCAGCAGAGAGATTTATGTATCAATTTGTGAAATCAATTAGATCAAATGAAATGGTGAAATTTAAAGATAATTTTAGAAACACTGATGTCTTAATTATAGATGATATTCAATTTATGAACGGTAAAGAAGCAATGCAAGAAGAATTTTTTCACACATTTAATTCTTTGATTGATAAAGGATCAAAAGTTATTTTGTCTGCAGACAGACCACCCAATAAGTTATTAAAAATACAAGAGAGAATAAAATCTAGATTTGCAGGAGGCTTGGTAGTTGATATTCAAAACCCGGAATATGATTTACGTTTAAGAATTTTAAGGAAAAAAGTAGATGAATTAAATTTATTATACAAAGAAAATTTAAATATTACAGATGATTTGCTAAAATTTATAAGCAATGAAATAAGGAGTAGTATTAGAGAGCTAGTAGGTGCACTAAATAGAATAGCATCTTTTTCAAGAATTTATAATAGAGTTCCAAATTTAAACGAAATAAAAATAATTTTGAAAGACTTGCTTAACTTAAATGAAACAAAAATTACAATAGAGAATATACAAACATTAGTTTGTAAATACTTCAAAATTAGTAAAAACGAGATGTTATCATCGAGAAGGTCTAGATATTTAGTAAGACCTAGGCAGGTTGCAATATATTTGTCTAAAATTCTTACAACTAAGTCCTTACCGGAAATTGGAAGGGAGTTTTCAAATCGAGATCATACAACAATAATACATTCTGTAAAAGCGATAGAAAAACTTAAAATAGATAACTTGGAAATTTCTAACGGAATAAACTTTTTAAAAAATCAAATATTATATAATAAAGAAAATGAAGTTCAGTGTTAATCAAAAAGATTTAGAGGAGTCTTTAGGATTTTGTCAAAATGTGATTGAGAGAAGAAGCACTTTACCCATATTATCTAATGTTTTAATTGAGGCAAAGTCAGGCAAACTTAAAATTACTGCTACCGATCTGGATTTAATATTTGTTCATTATATTAATAATGTAGATATTTCTGAAGAAGGAGAAACAACTACAAATTCTACAATCATGCATGATATTGTAAGAAAGTTTTCTTCTGGAAAAAAAATAAATATAGAGTCTATTTCTGAAAGCAAAATTCAGATTGAGACAGAAAAATCAGTTTTTAAATTAAATTGTTTAGATGCAAAAGAATTTCCACTTTCTGAGGATAATATGGAAGTAGAGGAAGTTTTACTTAATTCTCAAAATTTTTTAAAACTTTTAAATAAATGTAAATTTTCAATATCAAACGATGAAACAAGACATTTTTTAAGTGGAATTTTTATACACTTTACACAAAGTGAAGAAAAAAACTTTCTTACCGCAGTATCAACTGACTCCCACAGAATGTCTGTCTCTAAAATGAGACTAGGTCAGTCTATAAAATTTGAGCCAATTATATTGCCTAAAAAAACTATACATCAACTGTGTTCGCTTCTTGAGAGCTTTGAGGGAGACTTAAAATTATATAATACAAAATCAAAAATAAAATTTGTATTAAATAATAGTATTTTAACATCAAAAGTTATAGATGGTAAATTTCCAAATTACGTACAAGTAATACCAAAAAATAACAAAAAAAAACTGGAGGCAGACCTAGGTTTGTTCCAAAATAGTGTTGATAGGGTTGCCTCGGTTTCCTCAGATAAAAAAGATGGTGTAAGATTTAATATTTCTAAAAACAAATTAGATCTCTCAGTAAACAATACTAATAGCGGAAATGGAAAAGAAACTTTAACTGTTAAATTTGATCACGATTTAGATATAAGTTTTAATTCTAAATATTTAATTGATGTTTCTAGCCAATTAGAGGGGAAAAATATCGAAATTTATTTCAATGATACCGCGTCACCTGCGCTAATCAAAGATCCAGGTGATTTTGATAGTATTTATGTTATTATGCCGATGAAAGGTTAAAGTTAAGAAATATTATTAAGTTCATCGTATATACTTTTTTCAACTTTACTTGCTAGTTCATTTTTTTCCAACCCAGTTGAAAATATATTTAATATAGAAATAGTTATTGTTTGATTGGGTTTTAATATACCTTTCCTAGGCCAAACTTTTCCTGAATTAATTGCAACAGGCAAACATGAAATTTTAAGATCACTGTAAATTCTTGAAAATCCTTTTTTAAATTTCGATCTGTCATCATAACTCTTCCTAGTACCTTGTGGAAAAATTATTAAGGTTCTGCAATCATCCTCTAAAACTTTTTTCACTTGTTCAGAAAAGTTTAGATTGTCTTTTGAAATCTTATTTCTATTAATTGATATACAGCCCATTTTTTTTAAATACCATCCAAACAAAGGTATTTTTGTAAGTTCCTTTTTAAGAATAAAAACTGAATTATCAAATATAGTTTGTAAAAAAAAGGTCTCAAAAATAGATTGGTGGGAACTTACAACAAAGTATTTTTTATTTGTAATTAAGTTGTCTGACCCTTTAATCTTAATTTTGGTAGACATAATTAGTTTTAAACAAAATCCAGTCCAGTAACCTAATATTCTCCCTCCTATTATAACTAAATTTCTGGTAAGTAATAAGGCAGGTACAAATAAAATTAAAAGAAATATTAAGCCAAAATAGAAAACAAATAGAAAAAATATATTTCTTACCATCGAATTAAATTAAGTCATTCAAACTTTGTTTTTTACTAATTCTTTTTATATTTGACTTATTTACAATTACTTCTAGAGGACGCGGCCTTAAGTTATAGTTAGATGTTAAAACAATCCCATATGCACCAACATCTTTAATTGCTAAATTATCACCTTCATTTAATTGTTGATAATTTTTGGTTCTTAGAAAACGATCAGATGTTTCACAAATTGGTCCGACAAAATCGTGTGAAATAGAATTTTTACTTGATTTTTTAACAAGTGGAATTATATCATGCCTAGAATTGTAAAGCGCAGGTCTTATCAAATCGTTCATTCCAGCATCTATAATAATGAATTTCTTATTTGAGGTTTTTTTTATATAGATTATTTTGGTCAATAATATTGCTGTGTTTCCCACTATAGACCGACCAGGCTCAAATATTATCTTACAACTATTTTTTTTTGCAAATTTGTGAATATTTTTTGAAAGTTTTGTATAATCCAACTTTTTACCCTCTTTGTTATATTTGATACCCATACCCCCACCTAAATCTACATACTCAAATTTATGTTTTGTTTTTGATAAGATTGCATTGATTGAGATAAGCACATTATCATATGGTTTATTTTGAGTTATTTGACTCCCAATATGAACACTTAAACATTTGAATTTAATATTTTTTGAATTAGTGAATTTATCTAGAATTTTTATTATCTCAGCTTTATTCAATCCAAATTTATCTTGTGTTCTACCAGTTGATATTTTTGTATTAGTTTTTGCGTCTACATTTGGATTTAATCTCAAACCAACGCTAACCTTTTTTTTCAATTTTTTAGCTAATTTTTCTATAATTTTTAATTCACTTTCAGATTCAACATTTATTAAGAGTATATTCTTATTAATTGCAAATTTGAGTTCTTCAAACTTTTTTCCTACGCCAGAATAAACAATTTTATTTGGTTTAAAACCTAAGGATAACACTTTCTTCAATTCACCGTCAGACACTACATCGGCTCCGAGACCGTGTTTCTTTACAATTTTAAGTATATTTGAATTATAATTTGATTTAACTGAGAAACAAATTAAAGGATCGAAAGATTTGAAAGAATTTTTAAAATTATTTATATTTTCAATCAATCTTTTGGTTGAGTAACAATAAATTGGTGACCCATATTTTTTAATTAAGTTTTCTGCTTTAATTTTTTCAATATAAAAGTTGTTTTCTTTATAGTGCATTAAATAAATATTTTTTGACTTTGACTAATATTATTTAGTTTATATTCAGGATCAGCTTTCTTCCCACATGAATTTAAAAATAACAAAACAATTAAAACTAATAAAAAATTTTTCATTTAATTTCTTTTTTAAGTTTATTTATCATTTTCCTAATGTTTTCAAAAGATGTTCCTCCATAAGATTTCTTTGAGTTAACTGAATTTTTCAACTCTGCTTGTTCTAAAATTTCATAATTTAGTCTTTTATCTATACTTTTAATTTGATCTATATTTAATTCTTCAAATGTTAAATTTAATTTTTCTGCTAAATTTACAATTTTTGAGGTTATTTTATATGCTTCTCTGAAAGTAATATTTAAATTTTTCACTATGTTGTCAGCTAGGTCAGTAGCTGTTGTATAACCTTTACCGGCTGTTTTAAGCATTTCTAGCTTATTAATTATTAGTCCTTTTAAAACCTCATCAAATAATATCAAACTATTTTTCAATGTATCAAACGACTTAAAAACTAATTCCTTGTCATCTTGCAAATCTTTAAAATAAGATAACGGTAGTCCCTTCACTATTGTCATCATTGAAATTAAAGAACCATAGCTAAAACCTGTTTTTCCTCTTAGATACTCTAATGTATCTGGATTTTTTTTTTGAGGCATAATAGAAGAACCAGTTGTCAAATTATCTTTTAGTTTTATAAAATTAAATTGGTCTGAATTCCAAATAATCATCTCTTCAGAAATTCTTGAAATGTGCATTGAACATATAGAAACATTGTATAAAAAGTCTAAAACAAAATCTCTGTCAGACACTGTATCTATTGAATTATTAGTAGGCTTTCTAAATTTCAGTTTTTTTGTTGTATACCATCTATCAATTTTAAAAGAGGTACCAGAAATTGCACAGACTCCCAAAGGGTTTTCATTTAAGCTTTGTAAGCTATTATTAAATCTTATTTTATCTCTTTTAAACATTTCAACACATGACATAAAGTAATGTGCGAGTGAAATTGGCTGAGCATTTTTTAGATGTGTAAACCCTGGTAAAACTGTTTTTATATTTTTCTGTGCATTATTAATTAAAGTTTTTATTACTTTTATCAGTAAATTATTAATCTCATTTGTAGAATCTTTCATCCAAAGCTTCAAATCTGTTAACACTTGATCATTTCTAGATCTAGCAGTATGTAAAAAACCAGCGTCTTCACCTATTAAATCAAATAATCTACTTTCAATATTCATATGAATATCTTCTTTAGAGATATCAAATTTGAATTTTTTTTTGTCAATCTCATTTTTAATTCTGTTTAAACCCCATAAAATTTTATCCTTTACTTTGAGTGAAATAATTTTTTGCTTATAAAGCATTTCTGTGTGTGCTATCGAACCTTTAATATCTTCTTTGTATAAACGTTTATCTACATTGATTGAGGATCCTATATTCCTAAAATTGATTGAAGTTGGCTTCGTAATACGTGCGCTCCAAACTGCATAGTTGTTTTTATTTTTTCTCATGATAATTACAAATTATATTTAGTATGTCTAAATTAATTAAATTTTTTATAACAGTTATATTTATTTTTTCTACATTTAGTAGCTACTCTAAAGATTTAAATTTACCTAAAAATTTGATTATTAACGATAAAATAAAAGAATATAAGGATGTATTTTTTAAAAATAGATTAGACGAGGATATTAATTTATTAAATTACAATGGAAAGTTACTTTTAATGAATTTTTGGGCAACTTGGTGTGAACCTTGTAAAGAAGAAATGCCCTCACTTGATAAACTTGCAGTAGATCAAAATTTTAAAAATTTAGAAATTTTAGCAATAAACATCGGTCAAGAAAAAATAAATAAAATCGAAGAATTTTATAATAAAACTAAAATTGAAAAATTAGATATATTTTATGATACAGATGTCAGACTAGCGAAAAAGTTTTTACTTCGAGGGGTTCCAACAACATTAATTATCAATAAAGAAGGCAAGGAAATAGCTAGAGTTGTCGGATCTATAGATTTTCAAGATGATAGATTTAAATCATGGCTTCAGAACTTTGATTAATCTTTAAAAAAATATGCAAGACAAACTAAAACTATGATAGCAACAAATTGTAATAGAACTCTTAGCTGCATAAGTTTATTTGAATATTTTTTACTTGTTGAGCCACCTTTAAATAATGTACCAATACCAAGTACCAGAACAATAGCAACTGATAATATTAAAACTACAGCTATTATCTTTATTAATATTTCGGAAACCATAAAAAGTATTTATTACATAAATATTAAAAAAAAAATAAAATAATTTATTTATGACATTTTGCCTAGATACAAAACTGATAAAACCAGATTGTGATAATGAAATAAAAAATATAGTTGTGTTATTACATGGTTATGGTGGTGATGGAAATGACATTGCACAAATCACATTAAATTGGAAAAGATTTTTACCTAATACACTTTTTGTTTGCCCTAATGCTCCAGAAAAATGCTTAATAAGTTCATCTGGTTATCAATGGTTTGATTTAAGTCAAGACAACGAGAAATTCATTTTAAAGGAAAGCAAAAAAAATGAAATAATATTAAAAAAATTCTTAGAAGAAATTAAAGAAAAATTTTCACTACCAAATTCTAGAATATGCCTATCTGGATTTAGCCAAGGATGTATGATGTCAATAAATGTGGGTCTTTCATCTGATGAAAAATATTCTGGAATTTTAGGCTTTTCAGGAAAAATTATTAGCAAAGAAGATTTATCCAAAAGAATAATTCATAAACCTGAAATATTATTAATACATGGCGAAAATGATGATATTGTTTCTTGTGTAAAATCTTTAGAGGCCAAGGATTTCTTTGAAAGAAACAAAATTACTGTTGAATTAGAAATAATAAAAAATTGTGGACATCATATACCTATTGAAGCATCAAGCATAGGGTTAAAATTTATAAAAAAAATATTTAATTTAAATTAAATCACATTTAACAATTTGAAGCATTGAATTAATTTTTTTTTTAGGATAATTTAAACTATGAATTTTCAAGATTACAATGTGTCATTAGAAAAATGTCCTGCCCTTGTTTTAAATGCAGACTACAGACCTTTAAGTTATTACCCATTATCATTATGGAGTTGGCAAGACTCGATTAAATCAGTCTTCTTAGATAGAGTATCAATAGTTTCTTATTATGATAGAGTAATCAGAAGTCCTTCATTCAGCATGAAGCTACCGAGTGTTATTGCGCTTAAAAGCTATATCAAACCGCTCTCTAATCCAAATTTTACAAGATTTAACGTCTTCTTAAGAGACAAATTCTCTTGTCAGTATTGTGGAAGTAAACACGAATTAACTTTTGATCATTTGTTACCAAGATCAAAAGGAGGAAAAACTGATTGGGATAATGTTGTGACGGCTTGCTCAGCTTGCAATGTTAAAAAAGGAGGCCGACTATTAGAAAAATCAGGAATGAAATTAAATCAAATGCCTTTTCAACCCACTACTGAAGATCTTCATAAAAATGGAAGAAATTTTCCGCCAAATTTTTTACATAAAAGTTGGATGGATTATTTGTATTGGGATGTTGAATTAGAACCTTAATCAGATTTTTTCAGAAATATTAATTGCAATTTTAGAACCAGTTTTTATTACTTTATCAAAAATTGAATACAATCCTTCTTTAGTTGCTCCTTCATCATAAGCAATATCTTTATGATCTATTTCATCTTGTCTAAATTTTTCTATCTTTTTTCTAAGTGATTTTTCATCATTTTTAATTTCTTTTATCTGGTTTAAATAATGTTCATCTATTACTTCTTCTACTGACGCTGTACAAAGCATTGCTGCTTTCTTTCCTAGTAATGTACTACCAAAACCCAAGCCTAAACCCAAAAGATCCCATAAGGGTAAAAATTTTGTTGGTTCGATTCCTCTTTTTTTTATTTCTTTTTCAAAAAACTCACAATGCTCTACTTCATGCTCTTTCATATGTTCAATAGTCTTTTTTAGCTCCTCATTTTTGACTATAGTGTTTAACGCTAAAAGTTGACCTTCATAAATTTTGATAGCTCCCCTCTCACCTGCGTGATCAACTCTTATAAATTCCTCGATTTTTTTTTTATTACTTTTTTGCATATTTAAATATATAGACAATGGCTATAGTTAAAACAAACGAAATTATAAAATTTAAAGTCGCAAGTGAAATCCCAAATATTGAAAAATCAACATCTTTGCAATCAGGCTTAATATTATTTAGAGATTTAAGTATTTCCTCTTTCTCAAGGGCTTTAATATTTTCACCTGTGCACGAAAATATTGGTTCAATAAATCCTTTTTCAATACTTATATGATAACCTGACAACAAAATACCAGCCAAAAAGGTCAATCCTAAAATTATTAATAATATATTTCTATTACCAACAAAAAAAACAGTCAAACTTATTAACAATGCTATAGCATACGGTATTCTCTGGTATACACATAGTATACATGGTTTAAAGCCGAGTATGTATTCTATATAGAAAGCTGCAGCTAAAGAAAAAAAACTAAGAGTAAAAATTATTGTATAAAATTTTTTTATGTTTTGATCTGACATTTATTTTAAAAATTTATAAGAAATTTATATACAAAAAATGCAAAAACTATAATAATTATCGATACTAATATAGAAACTGGCACCAGTTTTTTTTCAATAATTTTTTTCATTGCAACACCAAAATTACCCAAAAGAAAAGCAATTATAAAAAACCTAGATCCTCTTGTTAGCAAAGAGACTATGACAAAATAAAAGAAATTAAAATGTGCAAACCCACTTGTGATCGTCAGTAATTTAAAGGGAACAGGTGTAAAACCTGCAATCGCAAGCAATGTAATCCAAGCAATAGTTCCACCATCAGAAGAAACCTTATTTTTTAAAAAATTTGTATTATCAACTCCATATAGCTCAAATATCTTTACACCGATCTCGTTAAAAAAAATGTATCCTATAAGATATCCTAAACATGCACCTAAAACTGAACCAGTTGTTGCTATCAATGCTATTTTTCTCCACTCATTTTTCTTAGCAATTGTCATAGGAATTATAAATACATCAGGCGGTATAGGAAAAATAAAGCTTTCAATAAATGATATAAAACCTAAAAATTTTTTAGAGTTTTTGTGACCAGCAATTTTAATAGATTTATTATAAATATTTTTAATCATAATTTTGTATTCTAAAAACACTCTTTATACTATAAATTTTATATTAAATTAATTAAAAAGGGCGAATGGCGGAACTGGTAGACGCGTTGGACTCAAAATCCAATAGCAGCAATGTTGTGAGAGTTCGAGTCTCTCTTCGCCC
>MDTB01199800.1_pt1 | contig 11202 bp, 12 predicted proteins | sample 811161 | NCBI WGS metagenome assembly MDTB01 (sample SAMN05326650, study PRJNA326480) | marine metagenome | isolation source: seawater | place: Mediterranean Sea | collected 2009
CGGCAATAATTATTTCTCATGTACTCACTACTGTTGGCCAACATTATTTTAGCAATTCAGAACAAGAAAATAGTCCAACAGGCCCTGCAGTACAGTCTTCATCTACCCCTCATTTAGGTGAGGTAGTTGTTGTCTTAACTCCTGCAGATAGTAGATGGGGTATGACTGGAGCTTATGATGTTATTGACACATTACGTGAACGTATTGGCACAATACCAGAAGTCGAAAGACTCAATTATAGTGCGAATATCTTTACTGCAGGTAAATCAATTCACTTTGAATTTTCAGGTGACAGTTTTGAAAAATTAAACCAAGTAGTAGATGATACTAAAACCCTGTTATCAAGCTTTTCTGGCGTCTATGATCTTACAGATACAGACACTAAAGGTAAAAATGAATTACAAATAGAATTATTGCCTTCTGCAGAAGTTTATGGCATAACTACTATCGATATTGCACGTCAAGTAAGACAAGCATTCTTTGGAGAAGAAGTTCAGCGTATTCAACGTGCAGATGATGATATTAAGGTGATGCTCAAACTTCCAAAAGAAGAGCGTGATAACCTCGTTACATTAGAAAATATGAGAATACGTACATCACAAGGCATCAAGGTTCCTCTTTATACTGTCGCTAATGTCAAAGAAGTTCAAGGAAAAGCAACAATTGTTCGTGTTGATGGAAAACGTGTTGTAGAAGTGACATCTGATGTAGATGTTTCTAAAAATACATCTTCTATGATCTTGCAGCAACTAGTTTGGCCAGGAGGCCCATATGAAGGACAACCAATGCGAAAGATGAAAGCAGTTATGGATAAAACACCTGGAGTAGAATTTGCTTTGGCGGGAGAGCCTGCTGAACAAAGCGAGCAACTAGGTGATATTATGTTAAAATTTGGTCTTTCACTCTTTATCATTTATGTGCTCCTAGCAATTCCATTAAAATCATATTTTAAACCACTGATTGTTTTGTCTGCTATTCCGTTTGGTGTAGTAGGAGCTATTATTGGACACTTAATGTTTAATCAACCGATGTCTGTATTATCTCTTCTAGGTGTGGTGGCATTGTCTGGTGTGGTAGTTAATGATAGCCTCTTACTGGTTGTCTTTGTTAATAGAGCAAAAGAAAAAGGTGTAGAAACCAAAAAAGCAGTTCTAGATGCAGTTCGTACACGATTTAGACCTGTTGTTTTAACTTCAATGACAACCTTCTTGGGAATTTTGCCATTATTATTTAATCAAAGCACCCAGGTTCTCTTTTTAAAACCTATGGCAATATCTTTAGGTATTGGAATTCTATTTGCAACGACTATTATATTGTTATTAGTGCCAGTTGCTTATGTAATTATTGATGATTTTATAGAATTTTTAAATAGAATATTTAAAAAAGCTACATAGAATAGCTTATGCTTCAAACTGTGCGTAACTAGGGTAGCCAGATCTAGCGGGGTCTTCATAATCAATCTTAATAATTGCCTTCTTTAATATTCTTTTCAACACAATTAAGCGATCATTTTCAGATTGACTCTTTAATAAAATTTTTTTTGCTCTTTTATCTATATCTAACATAGAAGCAATTTCAAAAGAACTTTTTGGCATATTGATTTGTGGAATTTTAGAAGATGCTCCCAATTTGAGTAATACTTCATAGAGAAAAACATTTGCTTCTTGTAATAAAACTTCATCAATAGTATCATCTATATCATTCCATGTTTTAACATATGCCTGTTTATAGTCTTCCGAAGTATTATAGCTCTTTACAATAAATCTCTCTGCGCCAGATACTAAAATATCATATTCTCTGCTTTCATTCTCTGAACTAACAACCTGCTCTATAGATGCTGTGCATCCAATAATCAAAGAGTCGTTATTTTTTGAATTAATAACACCAAATTTTTTATTGTTCTTTAGACAGTGCTCAATCATTTTTTTATATTTTTCTTCAAAAATATGTAAGGGGAGCTTTTCACCAGGAAGAAGTACTAAAGGGAGTGGAAAAATTGGGATTTTATCATTCATACTGCTATCAAAATACATATAGTTTTATTAATATTCACTACCAATCTTATGAAAAAAGATATTATAGATCATCTGGCTGTATGTACTGATAATATTACTAAATCAGTAGTATGGTATAAAGATAACTTTTCTTGTGATATTCTTTATCAAGATGATTCATGGGCTATGCTGGAATTTGAAAATATAAAACTAGCTTTAGTCCTGCCAGAACAACATCCATTTCATTTTGCAATTCTAAAGGATGATGTTGAGAAGTATGGTGTGCCTATAACACATAGAGATGGATCTGTATCAGTATATATAAAGGATCGTTCTGGAAATAATATCGAAATATTAAGATATGATTAATAATAAAAAAGGGGAATAATAATGAAAAAAATACTAATCGCATTGCTCGCACTCGTCATAATTAATTGTGGTGGTGGTGAGAGTCAAGAAGCTCAAGTAGTTACTATTAGCTCATTAGGTGCAGAAATGAAATTTGATGTGGAAGAATTCACTGTTAAAGCTGGATCTAAAGTGAAAATAATAATGAAAAATAATACTCCAATCGATTTCCTGGGAGAAATGCAACATAATGTAGTAATCTTTAAAGATGAATCTGCAGCACCAATGATTATTAGCTTAGCTGAAGGTAATGGTGGAGAGCCATATCCTGATGGAAGAATTTTAGCAATGACTGCATTAGCGGATAAGCAAGAAGAAACATTTGTAGAGTTTACTGCGCCAAAAAAACCTGGTAAATATCTATATGTATGTACTTATATAGCTCATGCAATGTCAATGCGCGGCTATATGATTGTTGAATGATATTAAAAAAATTTCTATATTAAAACTTCAAAATTGAGATTAAGTCTCAAAAAAATGGGGATAATAATATGAGTGAATTTTTAATTATGTTTAGAGAAGTGCTTGAAGGAGTCCTAGTAGTTGGAATTCTTTATACTTTTATAATCAAAACAGGTAGAAAACATCTAGAAAAGAGTATAATAAATGGTGTAATAGCAGCATTTGTTATGACTGGTATTTTTGCAGTCATTTTTCAAGTTGTATTAGGTGGATTCACTGGCCATCAGGCTGCAATTTTTGAAGGTGTCACTATGATCATTGCAGCAGCCTTACTTTCAACGATGATTGTATGGATGGCCCGAAATAAAAATGTTGCTGAAAGCTTGGAAAAAGAAGCTTCTGCAATAATCGAAAAAGATAAAAATGTTGCATTAGGTTTATTTGCTCTTACTTTTTTTGCTATTTTTAGAGAAGGCGTTGAAGTTGTACTCTTTCTTTATGCTATCATATTTACGACAGGAGGTTTTTCAATATTAGGCGCAGCACTAGGTTCAGTGGTTTCTTTATTTATTGGATATCAAATATTTGTTCAAGGTCAAAAAGTTGCACTAAAGCAGTTTTTTAATTACACATCTATACTTCTTATTTTTGTTTGCGCTGGTCTTGTAGCCTATGGAGTGCATGAGTTTGATGAAGTTCCAAAGTATCGCGCAATGGGTAAAGTACAAAGTTTAGAAGCTGAAAGACCTGCTGAAGGGACTAATCTTATTTTGGAAAAAAGAATTCAGGAGGCTGAAGCTGAAGTAAACAATGCTAAAGCAGTTATGAAAAATAATGAAGTTTGGAATATCAACGACAAAGGTCCAGTCTTTGGTTTTAATATTGATGACAGTGGGAATCCTCGTCCCTTATTAAGCGATAAAGGTGCAGTGGGACAAATTTTTAAGGGATTTTTTGGATATAATGGGAATCCTAGTGGTATTGAAGTGATTGCTTATTTAATGACATTAGGTTTAGTATCGTTTATGTGGATTAGAGCATCAAAAAGAGAATAATCTCAAATTCAAATATAATCTAGGGCCCACTCGTTTAACATATCAAAAACTGGAACAAGCGTTTTACCTTTTTTTGTCAATGAATATTCAACTCTAGGTGGTATTTCGGCATAGATTTTTCTTGAAATAACATTATTTTTTTCAAGATCTCTCAATTCTCTGGTTAGCATATTTTTACTAATACCATCTATACCTCTATGTAAAATTCCAAAGCGATTAATATCTTGAGCAATTCTCATGATAATAATTGGCCTCCATTTTCCACCAATCATATTCATTGAATAAGTTATTGGACATGAATCAACTGTACAACCACATATATCTTCAAAACATTGCTTTTTATTCATAATAGTCCTTTTTTTGTTACTATATTAAAAAATTGTGCCTACTTGCAAAATTTAATAATACTTAATAATTTTTCATATAACTTTTTAAAAGGAAAAAAATATGAATAAAAAACCACATTTAGTAAAACTAGAAAAAGGTAAGAATTACGCATGGTGTGAATGTGCAGAATCAAAAAATCAACCATTTTGTGATGGAAGTCACAATAAGGTAAAAAAGAAATATGAAAATATTGTTGAAAATCTGGTTGCTATAAACCTTATTTCAAATGCAGATGAACTACAAAAATTAATTACTCAAAATGATAAAAAACCCATATTGTTTAAATCTGAAAAAGATATTGAAGTTAATTTGTGCGGATGTAAGCAATCTGAGAATGCTCCATATTGCAATGGGGCACATTCAAAATTTTAATCATTCATTAATAACAGTGTATTAAATCTCATCTAAAATATCTTTTAATTCTGATAAAATCATAGCAGTTGCACCCCAAGAGGTGCAACTGTAAAATTTAAAACTTGGTACTTTGATGCTTAAGCCTTTTACTTTAATAGTTTTAGTCGATAAGACATTCTTATCTTGTAGCTCATCTAAATTAACATCATGTATTGACTCAACTTCATCTTCATTAGTTGTGGTGTTTGGTCTTTCTTTAACATACCAAATATATGAATGAATCAGAAATCCAGAGACAGGTGCATAGAGGGGTGTTAATTCTCCAATTAAATCTAAATCAACATTAATCCCAATTTCTTCTTTGCTCTCACGTAAAGAAGCATCCTGAAATGATTCACCTTCATCCTTTGCGCCGCCAGGAAGAGAAATCTGTCCTTTGTGATGATCAACATTAGATGTTCTTTTAGTTAAGAAAAATTTTAATGTGTTTTCTTCTTCAAATAATATGATAGCAACTGCTGCTAACTTTGCATTTGCTGGTGGAATAAAAGCAAGACGTGTCACAGGATTAATAGACATTACGGCCATTTTCTTTTGGCTTTCCCATCCAGGCAAGGGCTGATTAAGTCTTTTCTTTATTAATGTAATTTTTTTATCTATTTTCAAATCCATGAAATATAAGCATATAATATGGGATTGGAATGGGACTTTGTTAAATGATACATCGCTTTGTGTATCACTTCTTAATCAATCGCTTAGCAAGCGCGATATTCCTAAAGTCACCATTCAACAATATCGAGAAAAGTTTCTTTTCCCGATTAAAACGTTTTATGAATCAGTTGGGTTTAATTTTGAAAATGAACCATTTGAAAAAACTAATAAAGAATTTCATGATGGATTTGAGGAACAATTTAGAAAATTAGCTCTTCAGCCATTTGCTAAAGAAACTATCATCAAAATAAATGAAAAAAATGCAATTCAAAGTATTCTTTCTGCCACCGTACAACAAAGACTTACAGAACAAGTAGGATTTTTTGATCTGCAAAGCTACTTAAATAATATTGTAGGGATAAGCAGTACACCCTCAGGCTATGGAAAAGAATATGAAGGCAGTGAACTAATGATGGCTGTAGATATCCCAGCATCTGAAACTATTATTGTTGGTGATAGCGTGTTAGATTTCAGCGTCTCTCAATCATTGGGCATTGATTGTGCTTTAGTTTATAATGGACACAATGATATAGAGAGATTAAAAGCAACTGGTGCTTATACTTTTGAGCATATTGGCGACTTCTATAGTTGGCTTACTGATTAAGTAGTCAATCCACCATCTACTGCAAACATCGATCCAGTAATAAAATCTGAAGCATCTGAAGCTAAATATAATGCCATACCAGATATATCTTCTGGCTCTCCCATTCTTCCTTGTGGAATAGATTTAATAATTTCATTATATACTGACTTATTTTCCCATAAGGCTTTACTAAAATCAGTTTTAATTATTCCTGGAGCTAAAGTATTTACTTGAATATTGGATGCGGCCATTTCTTTTGCTAAAACCTTTGTTAACATTACTACTGCAGCTTTGCTAATATTGTAAACTCCTAAGCCATCTAATGGAGTCTTTGCTGCTACCGATGAAACATTAATAATCTTGCCATATTTATTTTGCTCCATAGATGAGCTACACGCTTTAATGAAATTAAAATACCCTTTTACGTTAACTTCCCAGATTTTCTCCCAATGGCTATCTTCAGAATTTAAAATTGGCCCATAATAAGGATTAGCAGCTGCATTATTGACTAGAACATCTATCTTTCCAAATTTTTCAATCGTGCAATCCACAACATGTTGAATAGATTTGATATCTCCAGTATGACATTCAATGCCAACTATGTCTAATCCCGATGATTTAGCTTCAGCAACAGCGCTATCGAGATTGTCTTTTTTTCGACTACAAATAACTACATTTGCACCTGCTTCGGCATACTTGAATGCGATAGCTTTTCCTATACCTTTAGATCCACCAGAAACAATGGCTGCCCTATCTTTTAAGCTAAACATTTATTTTTTCTTTCTTCTTTCTGCCATTGCTTTCCACATAGAGTCTGGTAATTTAGTAAGCTCACTGAACTCTGCTGCACCTGCAATCCATTCACCTCCATCAATGGTGACTACTTCGCCATTAATATAAGCTGAACCATCGCTCATTAAATATGATGCAAGATTTTCTAGTTCATGACGCTCGCCAAATCGTTTCATTGGAATTTTCTTCTTCATACCATCTTCAAAATCATCAAATCCTGGTGGCATCAAACGTGACCATGCTCCTTCTGTTGGAAATGGCCCCGGCGCAATTGCATTAAATCGAATATTATGCTTACCCCATTCTACCGCTAACGATCTAGTCATTGCTAATACGCCTGCTTTCCCAGCAGCAGATGGAACAACAAAAGGTGAACCTGTCCATGCGTATGTTGTAACAATACTTAAGACATTTCCTTTTTTATTTTTAATCATTTCTTTACCAATCGTGCTAATACAATTCCATGTTCCCATTAATACAATATCAATAACCGTCTTAAATGCATTTGGACTTAACATTTCTGTCGGAGAAATAAAATTCCCCGCTGCATTATTTAATAAATTATCAATTCTACCAAACTTATCAATTGCTTGCTTGGTCATTAGCTCTACATCTTCCAACTTTCTAACATCGCCTGGGCAAGTTAGTACATTGATTCCTAAATCAGAAAATTCCTGTGCAGCTTCTTCTAGAACCTCTGCTCTTCTTCCGCTGATAACAATATTAGCACCAAGCTCTCCAAAGCGTCGTGACATACTTTTTCCTAAACCAGTACCACCACCAGTAATAACAATTGTTTTATTTTTTAATAAACCATCTTGAAACATATTAATTCCTTTATTTTAAGCTATTTAAACTATCTTTTATTTCATCTTTTTTTTCTTGAAACTTTGCAGCATTCTCTTCAAAAATACTCTCAGCAGACTCTTGTAATTCCTGTATTTGGCTTGGAAGATTGTTGAATTCTAATGGCTGTTGATCAGTCAATATGATATAAGCATAATAAATAATAAGCAATGTAATTCCCAATGTTACTAATTTATACAAGCGCTTTATGACACTAAATGCAATCATTGACATTAAAACAATGGTTACAGCTAGGTATGCTGGATTACTAGAAATGCTCTTTAACAGATCCTCTAACATTGTAGCAATTTATACATTAGATTCCTACTTTACAAAGATGAAACAAAAATCAATAAGATTCGTTAAAGATTATATGGTTAATAAAGGATTTATTTTATTGTTTCTATTTTCTTTTCTCTTTAGCCAAGACAAGCTTTTACTTAAACAAGCTGACACCCTTATTTCTTCTTCTATTAAATCGGAAACTATTACAAAGCTGAATGGAAATATTATTTTTCAAAAAAAAGATACAATTTTAAAAAGTAATTTTGCAACCCAATCGAATCAAACTCCAATAATTAACCTATATGGGAATGTATCTATTGAAGATGCAAATCAAATGATTTACTGTGATTCGCTTTCATATAATAATGACACTGAATTTTTCTCAATGTATGGTAATATTAAAATACAAAATGGTTCTCGATCTATAAGCGCAAAAAAAGCTACGCTAGATCAAATATCTAATCAAATGACTTTATTGGAAAATTGTGAAATTGATGATCAGCAGGGAAATAGAGTATATGGTGATAAGATACTACTGGGCTTTAAAGATAAATCTTTAGAGTCATTAAAAGTTATTTCAAACGGAATAATTCTTTCACAGAACTCTGGTTATGAAAAAATAGATGATAAACGTCAATTAGTGGAAAACGAAGATGTTTTAAAAGGTGAAACTATATTTGCAAGTTTGAATAATGATAAAATTGAAAATATAGAAATTCTAGGAATGGCTTCTACTTTAATCCATCTATATAATGATTCGCTTTATGATGGTATTAATGAAGTATCTGGGGATAAAATTATCCTAAATATTAAAAACGATTCTGCTCAAAAATTAATAGCTGAAGGTGGGACTATTGGTAGATATACTCCCAATGAATCGAATGAGAAGGTCCAAGAAGATATCAACTACACTTCAGATAGAGTAGAATTTGAGGTAGATACAAAAATTTCTGAAATGTATGGTGGTGTTAAGATTATTCATGATAATATGGATCTTTCTGCTGCGCATATTAATGTTAATTGGGGAACAAACATTCTAGAAGCTTTTAGCAACAATCCATTTGATGACGAAGAAATAAATAGACCTATCCTAGTAGAAGATAATCGCGAACCAATGACAGGCAATACTATGGTTTACAATATTAAATCCAGAAAAGGGAAAATATTAATGGGAGAAAGTCAAGTACAGGAAAATGTATTTATGGGTAGTCAGATTACTAGTGTCACTGATAGTACTTTTTATATTGATGACTGCATATTTACTTCTTGCGATCCATCTAAATTTTATCTTGGCAGTAAACAGGTTAAAATTATTTATGGCGATAAAGTTATTGCTAAACCCTTAAGTGTTTTTATTGGGGGTGTGCCAATTATAGGCATCCCAATTGCTATCTTTCCTCATTCATCAAGCGAAAGAAGGTCAGGCTGGATTATGCCATCCTTTGGTTCATCAGATAATCGTGGAAACTATCTAGATGGGCTAGGATACTATTTTGCTCCTAATGATTATATAGGCTCTGAAAACTCTGTTATCTTTGCAGACAGACAAGGCTTAATTTTAAAATCAAAAAATCAATACCGCGATCGATATCGATTTAATGGTATGTTTAATCTTGAGATTAGAAAACATTTAGGAGATGGGGAAACTGATATTGCTCAAATTGGTGAAAATAATAAGACTGATTATTCTTTTAATTGGAATCATAATCAGATCTTGAGAAACAATCAAACATTTAAAGGTTCAGCTAGTTATTACAGCAACGGAGAGTACAATAGAGAAACAAGCATTGATCCTATTAAAAGACTTAATCAGCAGGCTATCTCAAATATCACATATACTAAAAGATGGAAAGAGCCCAATGTCTCAATTAGCATTAATGCATCCAATAAACAAGATTTAATGTCTAAAAGCAAAGTAGATGTTACATCATCTTTTTACCAAGCTCCATTGAGTCTTTCTTCAACTATTACAGAAGATACTAGCACTTTACCTTCGATAAACTTTAGAGTAGCTAGAAGAAAACTATTTAGAAATCTTTCTCAAGATTCATGGGCAGGAAATATTCAATGGGACTACAGTGCACGTATAGTAAATAATTCTAAAAACTTTTATGAAGCAAACGAAATCACGGATGAAGGTGGAAATCTTTCTTATGAATGGAAACAAAATGAAGATGGAAATCCTGAAAGTGCAAATAAGCTCGATGCAATGCTTAAAAATGCTTTTTCTATTAATGCACCTTTTACTGCTTTTAAATATCTAGCTATTAATCCAAGTATTCAACTGGATTCAGATTTTGTAAATCGATATAGGATTGCAGAGTACGATGAAGCAAATACTGTAAGCTTTAGATATAAAGATGCAATAAAAAATAGAACAACAGGGAATGTAGGACTATCATTATCTACAAAAATTTACGGAGTCTTGCCAATACGATTTAATAAAGTTCAATCTATAAGACATGTGATAACTCCGAGGATCCGATTTAACTTTTCACCAAATTATTTAGATAATGATAATTATTTTCAATCATTCAATGATGAATACTATGATTATTTTAATAGCTCTATTATTGGATCTACACCTACTGCCAGTACTAAAAAATTAAGCTTATCCTTGGGTAATGTTTTTCAGGCAAAAATTGAAGATGGAGATAAAGAAGAAAAGATAAATATACTTTCGTGGGGAATCTCTAGTGGTTATAATTTTAATGCAGAACAATTTAAATTATCTAATATTAGCTCATCTATTAGAAGTAATTTAAAAAATGGTGTTTCCATAGATGTTAATTTGACACATGATTTATATAAGTTTGATGATTCAGCACAGATGAGAATCAATGAGCTAGATAGCTTTCCTAGATTAACTGGCATTAGATTAGCAACTAACTTTACATTGCTAGGAAAAACAAATGAACCAAAACCAGAATCTGAAAAAGAATTTTCAGATAGAACAAAAGAATTTTTAACAGACTTATCAAGTAATAGTTGGCAAAGCAAAATAGGGATTAGCTATACTGCAAATAAGATTAACCCTTCCAATACTATTGAAAACTTTTGGGTCAATACGAATACTAGTATGAATGTCACTCAAAATTGGAAATTAAATTATAACGCACGTTTTAGCATTAGCGATAAAAATATTGTTCGACATAATATTACTCTATATCGAGAAATAGACTGTTGGGAGCTATTTGTAGATTGGACTCCTACAGGCTATGCAAAAGGTCTCTACTTTAGACTAAATTTAAAGTCTGATATACTAAAAGACTTGAAAGTGGAACAGAAAACAGGACTATATAACACTAGGTCAAGTTTTTAGGTGTTATTGCTTAAAAAAATTATTAATGTTGTTTTGTGAAATCTAAATATCAAAAAATTAAAG
>MDTB01039081.1_pt1 | contig 11201 bp, 13 predicted proteins | sample 811161 | NCBI WGS metagenome assembly MDTB01 (sample SAMN05326650, study PRJNA326480) | marine metagenome | isolation source: seawater | place: Mediterranean Sea | collected 2009
TAAGTTAGTAAAGACACCATGGTATCGAAAAAAAGCTGTCTCCGTGAGCCTTTGATTATAAGAACACCAGAGGGACTTTATTGCCCCAAAGCTCAGGCGCACATTGACCCATGGCGCCCGGTTGATTGTGCGCTAATCACCCACGCGCATGCCGATCACGCACGTGCTGGGTCGAGGCTTTATCATTGCGCACTTGGAGGCGAGGGCATTCTGAAAAAACGTCTTGGCGAGCATGATATCCAAACCCATGCCTATGGCGAGGTATTCATTCTTGGTGACGTGAGGGTCAGCTTCCATCCCGCCGGGCATGTGCTCGGATCGGCACAAATCCGGGTCGACGACGGCCACTCTGTTTGGGTTATTACCGGCGACTATAAACGTGATCCAGACCCAACGTGCCGGTTGTTCGAACCCGTAACCTGTGACGTTTTGATTACTGAGGCCACCTTCGCTCTGCCCATTTACCGCTGGCCATCAATGGACCAGGTTATGGACCGCCTGTTTTCTTGGTGGGATCACCATGTCAGGAACCATAGGACACCGGTGCTCTTGTGTTACTCACTCGGCAAAGCACAACGCATCATGGCAGAAATCAGTAATCGATCCGACCGATCAGTGCTCGTGCACAGCGCTGTCGCCAATCTCAATCTCGAGTATGAACAACAGGGCATTGAGTTATGTCCCTGGGAACGGGCCACTGAATCAGAGAAAAGTACTTCGACTGAATTAATCATTGCGCCGCCACAAATCGCGGACTCCGCGTTCTTGAGGCGTTTCCAACCGACTGAGCTTGCGATGGCCTCTGGTTGGATGCAGATTCGCGGCGTGCGTCGCCGCTCAACGATCAATAAAGGGTTTGTCGTGAGCGATCACGCGGACTGGGACGGATTAATTAGGACCGTTAAAAATAGTGGCGCATCACAGGTCTATGCCACCCATGGGGAAACACGCGTGTTTACGCGCTACCTGAATGATTGCCTCCACATTGATGCCGAACGATTGGAGACCGCTTTTGGTATTGAGGCAGGGACTGATCAATGAATTTTGTCGCATTATTCCAAGCACTGGATACTAGCCAATCTACCAATTCCAAACGGGATGCACTGATCGCTTTCATCCGGGAATCGGACCCTCTGGAGAGCGCGCTGGCGTTAGAGACTCTGACGGATCGAACGAGAGGCAAACGACTCAAACCGAACGCACTGAAACAAACCGCATACCTGGCTTTCGGTGAAGATCGATGGCTATTCGAGGAGTGTTACGGCGCAGTGGGTGATCTCTCTGAGACCTTAGCACTTTTGTTTGCTGATCAAGAAACATCACCCGAAATCACTCAGCCGGTCCTTGCTGACTGGATACGCCGTCAAACAGAACTCGGCCGACTCGAGCTTGGGGAACTCGCCAACGAACTGTTATCGCTCTTAAAAGCCTTCTCTAAGGATGAAGCCTTCTTATTTCTGAAATTATCATCGGGCGGCTTTCGGGTTGGGGTCAATAAAGGCCTGGTGCATGATGCCGTCGCTCAAGCAGTTGCCATGGATCGTGCGATCATCGAGGAGCGACTGATGGGCGAATTCATTGCGGATGGGGATTGGCTCCACAGACTCCAGTCTCCAGTTACCCAAGACGAGCTTGATGCCAGGCCACTGCCATTTTTGCTCGCAAACCCTCTAATCAAAAGCGACCTTAGTTCCCTCGATCCGAGCACTGTCTTGGTGGAATACAAATGGGATGGTATCCGTGCACAATTGATCAAAACGCGTGAAACAATTCGTCTCTGGTCTCGAGGCGATCATGACATCACAGAACAGTTCCCCGACATCGTTGACGCTGCTACCACACTGCCGTCACAACTGATTCTCGATGGCGAAATTCTCGCCGGCAGACCGGATCACCTACAAAGCTTCAGCGACCTACAAACACGGCTAAATCGTAAGCGCATTACACAGAACCTTCTTAAAGCACATCCAGTTTTTTTTCGGGCCTATGATGTATTAAGGCGCGACGGGGAGGATATACGAGAAAAATCCTTGATATATCGTAAGAAGGTATTGGCAACCCTCGCGGTTACACAGAGCCCCGTTACGTTTCCCAACAACCCCGAACAAATCGCAGCCATGCGCGAATCAGCACGCGAGGTAAGCGCCGAGGGCGTCATGATCAAACGACGGGAAAGCCCCTATGTGTCAGGCCGCAAAGTTGGGCACTGGTGGAAATGGAAACTGGATCCAATGACAGCAGATTGTGTGCTCATTTACGCTCAGGCTGGGCATGGTCGCAGAGCGAGTTTACATAGCGATTATACACTGGCCTGCTGGACCTCTGACGGCGACCTCGTCCCCGTAACAAAAGCATACTCTGGGCTAACGGACGCCGAACTCAAGGCAATGGATCGATGGATTCGAAAGCATACAGTACAGAAGTTTGGACCGGTGAGACAGGTGGAGCCACAACAGGTCTTCGAGATAGGTTTTGAGGGAATTACGCGCTCAACGCGTCATAAAAGTGGTCTCGCGCTTCGCTTCCCACGGATTTTACGGTGGCGTCAAGATGTCGGGGCAAATGACGCCGATCGTCTAACACACTTCGAGAAACTAATGAGAGACTCTCATGCCGTTTAATCAGGTAAACAGGTATTTCAAGGACAAAGGATTCCGTCCTCTCTCATTCCAAAAAACTGCTTGGGAACGAACAGCGCATGGTATCCATCAGTTGATCCAGTGTCCTACCGGTTCCGGTAAGACACTAGCAGCCACCGGGGCAATGATTGAACGGCTTCTGACCGAAAAATCCCTAAAGGGCCTGCGTTTGCTCTACGTCACACCGCTACGGGCAATGACGAAAGATCTAGAACTAGCCTTGAAAGATCCTTTCGAAGCCAGCGAAGTGAGAATCCTAGCGAGGAATGGTGACACCTCTGCTAAAGATAGGGCTAGCTTATTTCGAAAGCCACCACACATACTGATGACCACACCCGAATCATTATCCGTGATTTTATCTTCACCAAAATCGACCGATCTTTTTTCAACACTGGAATCTATCGTCGTTGACGAATGGCATGATTTGTTGAGCTCAAAACGAGGGGTGCAGATGAGCCTGTGCCTGAGCCGTCTCATGCGTCTGAGCAAGCGCCCAACAATCACAGGTATTTCGGCCACAATCAAAGATCCACACGTGGCGCTTGAGGCTCTCCTACCCAACGGTGTTTCGGGGCAACTTACACAAGCAAATATCGACCGCACAGTGACCCTGAGCATCGCCGAATCAACTGAGGACTCACGCCTGCCATGGGCCGGTCACCTTGGACTGAGTCTCTTGAGACCTGTGAGCCAGCACCTGGTTTCAGGACGCACAACGATTCTCTTTACGAACACCAGAAACCAAGCAGAGCAATGGTATCAAGCTCTAAGCATTGTGAGGCCAGATCTCTCAATCGCCCTTCATCATGGATCACTAGCAGCGGGGGTCCGACACGGTGTCGAAAAACAACTCAAGCTAGGCGATATTGACTGTGTTGTCGCAACGAGTGCGTTGGACCTTGGAGTCGACTTCCAGGCGGTTGAAAAAATCGTTCAAGTTGGCTCTCCACGGTCAGTCAGTCGTATGATTCAACGAGCGGGACGAGCGAGTCATCGACCAGGCTCTAGAACTGACGTGCTACTGGTGCCGACAAACCGCCTGCACCTGAATGAGTTCTCAGCGCTCGCGGATGCGCTGGACGCGGAGTCACTCGAACCAATCCGCCCTCCAGAGCATTGTCTCGATGTACTAATTCAACACCTTGTCACAATGGCGCTTCAAGAGCCATGGCACCCTGACTTGATGTTTAGAGAGGTAACATCATCATGGGCATACAGGGAACTCGCTCGAGAAACATTTAATCGTTTGTTGAACGTACTTATAAAAGGGTCGGATTCACTCAACAAATACCCGGAGTATAGGCGGCTGGAACAGCGCGCGGACGGTTGTTTCGTGTTGGTTTCCAATCAGACGGCCCGAAGACATCGTATGGGTATCGGTACTATAGTTTCTCATGCGCACGTCCGAGTCAGAATGCGACGAGGTACAAGCCTTGGCGAAGTTGAAGAATCATTCGCTGGTCGTCTAAAACCGGGGGATATTTTTCGATTCTCTGGTAAGCGCCTCGAAATGGTGCGCTTATCTGAAGGGGAATTGATCGTAAAGGCTGCCCGATCGGGGAGGAATGGCGAAGTTCCACGGTGGACGGGTGGCCGGTTACCCCTATCCGAAACGCTTGGCACCCGTGTTATGCAGGACTTTCAAAGACAGCGACCTTTGTCCGAGCGTATTCAAAACAAAGAGTGGCTCGCCAGCGCCCTGCTTAAAACCGCTGACATTCAAGGCCGCATCAGCCATTGCCCACGCCAAGATGTGACGCTTGGGGAGCGTTTTAAGACGCGCGACGGTTATCACTTGTGTCTTTACCCATTCGCGGGGTGGTTGGTCCATCAGGCGTTAGGACCATTAATCGCTACGCGGATCACTGAACGACTTCCTGCAACCCTTACAGTGACTGTCAACGACTATGGCATCGAAATATTAAGCCCAGAGGCTGAGCCCCTCGATCGCTGTATTGAGTATTGGGAGGCAATTATCAGCCCGGAGAAGGTTAGCATCGATCTCGAACGGGCATTGAATTTATCCGAGTTAGTAAAGCATCAGTTTCGAGCCACTGCCCAAATTTCGGGTTTAATCTTCGAGGGCTATCCCGGTCGCCAAAAGTCATTACGTATGTTGCAGACATCAGCTGGGCTCCTTTACGACGTTTTAAGTCAATTCGATCCAACGCATGTCCTGCTAGACCAGGCCAAGCACGACGTGTTACGGGACGAGTTTGATATTGAACGACTTGAAACGACACTTAAAACACTTACCCAGCACAGACTCACTGTAGAGGCAATTGGCCAACCTTCACCACTTGCGTTGCCGCTGGTAATCGATCGATTGAGTGCCAGATTATCAACTGAGACAGTTGCCAAGCGCATGGCGCGTCTGACAGGGGGCTTTAATGCAACCGATTGACTTTGGTGGGAACCAATTCATGGCACGAGCTGACCGTACCTTGTTTCATCCGAAGACTCACACACTGTTCCTCAGTGATCTTCATCTAGGAAAAGGAGCTCATTTCCGACAAGCTGGAATTCCTGTGCCAGATGGTGTGGAGCTTCATGATCTGGACCGATTGGTCGATGCAATCATTGACACCGAGAGTGCAACGGTGTGGATCCTTGGTGATCTATTTCATCATCCACAATCGATAACGCATACCCAGATGGATTGTTGGATCGATACATTACGAAGACAAAAGACCACGCTCAAAGTGATTCTAGGTAATCACGATCGAGACGCGCATTCATTTGCAGAAAAGCTTGGTTTCTCAATCTATCCGGAGCCCTCCAATTGGCACGGTATCGAGCTCGCGCATCATCCCGATAACCGATCTGTTAATCGAATTGCTGGACACGTGCACCCTCAGATGGAGCTGAAAGCTACAACTGATCATCTTGTTTGTTCATGTTTTGCGATTCAAAACGAACGATTACTTCTTTTACCCGCATTTACCAAGTTCTCTGGAGGACCTCGCTTCAAGCCCTGTGACGCTCTGTGTTTTCCGATCATTGGTGATCAGGTATTGCCTCCGACCAATTAGACCCCAATACTGATCGGGGGGGAACCAAAATATGCGCTGGCTATTGTGGCTAATACTAGGAATTTCATCCGTTTCTGTGGGATACGATAAAACTCCGTCGCCCAACTTTTCACCTACAGATGTTGTAAATATTGTTCTCGGTGCCATGGCGAATAATGACTCGCCCACACCTGATGCTGGGATCCAGCAAGCATTTCAATTTGCGAGCCCCTCCAATAAAAGAGCGACCGGCCCATTTTGGCATTTCAAAGCTATTGTTGAGCAGCCAGCGTATGCGCCACTCATTAACCACGCGAGTCGAACACTCGACGAGCCAAAATTCACAGATAATAATGTAGCAACTGTGCCGCTGGTAGTAGTCGGAACAAATGGGGAGGTGGCAGGTTATCTGTGGTCACTTTCAAGACAGACAGACGGCGATCATATCGGCAGTTGGATGACTGACTCAGTGGTCCGTGTCCCGCTGGGACCTAAATTGAACGCCCTCTAATGTATAGCGTTATCACGGAACCCGAAAATACCTCTCTTCATTCTCGCGAATATCAGAGGCTGATAAAGTGGTTTCAGCGCCGTCAGCATGAGCTTGGGCTTGATCAAATTCACGACGGCGACCCCATGGACCCTCATCATCCCTACAATCAAGCGTATGATGCCCTGTGTAAAGAAGCAGAGCAGCTCTGGCGTAGTGAACGAAATTATTGGCCATCCCCCTTGCAACTCTCTCACGCCTTCTTTCAAATGAAGGACCCCATCCAACAAGACGAACTCACAGCATGAGCGACCCGATACTTATCACAGGCGGCGCAACGCGTCTGGGCTTCGCACTAGCGACGCACTATCTTGAAAATAACCAACCTGTTGTGATCACCTTCCGGACCGAACGCTCCGAGCTTAAAGAGCTCGAGCAGGCAGGCGCAGTCTGTGTCCATGCGGATTTCTCCACTGACGCAGGAATAACCGCGGCAGCCGATACCCTGAAAGATCGGTGTAAGATACTTCAGTCGATCGTGCACAATGCTTCAAGCTGGATAACGGACCCAGGTGGGCCAAGCGATTTGATGAATCTTGCGCTTATGATGCGTATTCACGTTGGAGCATCGATGGCCCTCACCGAAGCGCTTAGGAATGCCCTCTCGAAAACGAGCAATCCGTCGGTGGTCAACATTTCAGACCACGTCGCTAACCGTGGCAGTGATCAACACATGGCGTATGCTGCCTCCAAGAGCGCTATGCTAAACCTGACCAAAAGCCAGGCCAAAAAATATGCCCCCACGATCCGGGTGAACGCATTATGTCCAGCACTTCTTGAATTCCGTCACGACGACGATGAAAGCTACCGTGCACGAACCGTTGAGAAAAGTGTGTTACAGCGAGTGCCGGGATACGGGGTTGCAATAGAGGCAATTTGTTATCTTCAGTCTAACGTCTACACGACGGGCACAGTCCTTCCATTAGACGGTGGTCGTCCACTGAAAATGCCTTAGAGGGTTAGCGCCGCTCCCGATGAAATTAATTTGCCACAGCGCGAGATTGGTGCAAATGCCCAGGCTAATGAGGTTAAACTATTAAAAAGATATGAGTTTTTCTGAGGAGTGTTGATGCACGAGCGTATTTTGCGTCTGAACATCGCCGGTTCCCCGGTCGACTGGTTGAACTGGGAAGAGGCGGTAACCCTGCAGGCAAGAGGAATGGTGGCCTGGACGCTCGGGTCTCCTTGTATGATCGTCCGAGGCGGACGGTCTCGCCTCACAGGTGAGCAATCGCAGTTAACGCTCCATTCGATCATGGCTTGCGAAGGCCGAGTCTATGATCTTGCAAGGCGAACCCCGAATCTCACCAACACCTCTCTATTTCGCCGTGACCAGCACCTGTGTCTGTACTGCGGTAAAAGCCACGGAGAACGAGACCTCACAAGGGATCATGTGGTACCAATCTCGAGGGGGGGCGACGATACATGGAAGAATGTCGTTTCGGCCTGCCGACGTTGTAACCAATTCAAAGGGAATAAATTGCTCCATGAAACCAACATGGAATTATTGGCACTCCCATACACACCAAATCATGCAGAATATTTGGCCCTGATAAACTCACATCGGATTCGCGCGGATCAAATGGAATTTCTTAGACCAAACTTCAGTCGGCAGAGCCGGTTGCGGGAACCGACCTTTTTAAACAAGTCTTGCCCCCCATACTGAAATGGTGACCGCTTGAATCCTTGGATCGTTGAAATCACCCGCGGCCAGTATGTCGAGAGCTCCTCCATTGGCCATGGAATCGTCATGAACGCCGATGGCGCGGAGATTGTAGCCTTTGGCGAAAAAAAGAGAGAGACGTTTCCACGATCCGCTGCCAAGTGGATACAAGCACTTGAGCTAGTACTGAGCGGGGCGGCCGACGCACTCGAGCTTACGGACGATCACTTAGCCATCGCCTGTGCCTCACACAATGGTGAACCTGAGCATGTCGCCACAGTAAATGCATGGCTTGGACAGATAGGACTTACAACAGAAGATCTCGAATGCGGCGTATCCCTTCCCTTTACCGAGCCAGTCAGATTACAACTGAGCCATGACCACGTCCCAGCAACCAATTTACACCATTGCTGCTCGGGGAAACATGTGGCTATGCTCACAGTATGCAAGCAAAGGGGCTGGTTAACCGACGGATACGTGAATTACGCACATCCCTTGCAAGCCAGAATTCGCCAACACATGACGACAATTTTTGGTATAGATGCCGAGTCACTCGACTACGCGACTGATGGCTGTTCTGTCCCAACTTACTTACTTCCTCTCGATATAATGGCATTAGGATTTGCAAAGCTGGGTGCTGGGCATTTTTCCACCGAGTTAAATCATGCAGCCACTCGACTTCGACACGCACAGGCGAGGGCTCCTTTCATGGTAGCAGGGTCTGAAAGGTTAGATTCCCAACTACTCCAAGCTGGACAGGGGCGGTTGCAGGTTAAAATGGGAGCCGAGGGGGTCTACCTCGGCGCTATTCCGGATCGAAATATCGGATTCGCACTTAAATGCGAGGACGGATCACTCCGGGGGCAAGAGGCGCTGGTAATCGAATTGCTTCGCACTATAGGTGAAGAAGATCTAATCAATCGATTACCCAATGCGGTAAGCAGGCCAGTAATCAGAAGCGCTAGGGGATTACCGGTCGGCCAAGTAGTCGTGCGCAAAACTACTTAATCATTAGATGCCGTAGCATATCTTCTACCCTTGACTGAGCCTCTCTGGCGATAGGTATTGTCATTTGATCTGGGGAGATGAGGTCTCCGACAGAAACATATGCGCGGATTGGTGGGGCGGTCACTAACCGTTTCATATGGAGCCCGAGCTCATCGTCACCAGCGTAGGGTGCGAATTCCTTTCCTGGCCCGCTGTAATAAACTGCAACTGGGCAGACGGCAACCCCGGCTCTGCGGGCTGCCTCAATCAACCTGCCTTTAAAACGGGAAGGCATAGGTCCATGAGTAGAAGTCCCTTCTGGAAAGACAACGACAAATTCCTCCGATCTCAGGACCCCCTCAATCTCCGTTATCGCCTTTTCAGCCGAACTTCGATCACCTCGTTTAATAAATAATGTTTGGGCTCCGTGTGCAAGCCTCCCGATAATAGGCCAGCCACGGATTTCATCCTTCGAGAGAAATCGGACAGGAATAAATGATCCGAGCACAAGGATATCCAACCAGGAGAGATGGTTGGCCACAATCAAACTTGGTTTAGCGGGTAAATCAGTAACAAGCTTGCGTTCAACCCCAAGGATAACCAGCATACGAGCGGACCACGACATGATACCGTCGCGTCTTGTTTCTGAATCGCCTACCTTTTTTGCACGGTGCAACATCCAGAGCCCCAATAGCACGTGCAAACCTATTCGTATAAATCTCATTGAACGTGGATTCCGCCTTATGCTTTAGAACCTTTATTTTGTATTCAAGTTGAGTGTCCGCTCCTCTTCTGTCCCTTACCTACGACGACGGCTGTCCCACCAAAATAGTGCAGGTGCTACAGCTTTATCATAAAGCAGGCAAGCGAGGTGGTAGATTCCGGGCATAGAGACCAACCGACCTAGAACACGATATCCTGGCATCTCAGCCCAAAGGGCGAGGAACGCCTCCACACCAACCAACAGCCTGCCATCCACAGTCAAAAAATGGAGACGTTTCTTTGCATCTTCTGCGGTAAGATGTGCCGCCGTCAATACAGGACCATCCAATGAAATTTTCTCGAATTCCAGATCAATGCCGCGCTTCGAGCACATACTCTTATAATGTTCGATTTCAAATGAACATACCGGACATTTATCATTGTAGAGAACGGTCGCTTTACTCATGGGAGGTCGATGCGGGTTGTATAGAAATTTACAAGCGGTAAAGCAAAAATAACTACGAGAACTCGATGGGCTGGAAGCTTATGGCTTCAGTAAACAGAATTTCTACCCTGAGTGACCAACCTCCTCCTTGTGTTGTTTGAACCTTAAAGTCATTCTGTAGCGAAGGAGGCAGCTTCGATCATGCCGAAATATGGACTAACCGGTGGTATTGCCAGCGGTAAAACGATTGCTCTGCAGATATTCAATGAGTATGGCGTCGATACGATCGACACCGACGAGCTCGCCCGTTTAGTTATCAATCGAGGTACAGAGGGAGCTCGGAATTTGAAAAAAGCGATAGGAGAACAGTACTTTTTTGATGGTGCTCTGGAACGACAGCGACTGCGTGAAGACATGTATCAATCACCGGCACTAAAAAAAACGGTGGAATCGATAATACATCCTCTCGTTCGAAACGCTTTAGATCAGTGGATGAGAAAAGACTCAAAATCACCGTACCAGATCTTATGTTCTCCCCTACTAATCGAGACCAAACAGCATGTGACACTTGACGGCGTTATAGTTGTTGACACTCCCGAATCTGTTCAGTTAGAGCGCGGGGTTCGGCGAGACTCTTGCTCTGAGGATACTATTCAGAAAATAATTGCTGCTCAGCTAAGTCGCCACGCGCGGCTTAAGCACGCTACCTTTATCATCGATAATTCTGGCGATTTAAGATCTCTGGCTCAGCAAATCCATACCCTGCATGAGAAACTTAGCCATGCCTAACGACAAAGGACACATTGTTTCGTGCCCAACATGTCAGAAAGAAAATCATTATCACATGGACAATCCTTTTCGTCCGTTTTGTTCGGAACGTTGCCGCTTGATTGATCTTGGTGAATGGGCAGATGAGGGACACCGAATACCAGGTCAAACTATTCCACCAGATTATAACGATCCCGAGGTCGATACTCATTGAAATCCGCTAATTCCAGCCACCCCAAATCCCCAATATCTTTTTACCACTTCGATATCTGACTTTGTCATCCCGCCTAACGCATAAGCAGGTACCCCAAGATCGCAAGCGAGCTCGGAAAAACGGTTCCATCCAAGAGCGGGCATGCCGAGATGACTGGATGTCTGCCGAACTGGTGATATAAATACTGCATCTGAGGGCCAGTCACGTTGACGTTCTATATCA
>MDTB01144036.1_pt1 | contig 11201 bp, 19 predicted proteins | sample 811161 | NCBI WGS metagenome assembly MDTB01 (sample SAMN05326650, study PRJNA326480) | marine metagenome | isolation source: seawater | place: Mediterranean Sea | collected 2009
AAAGCAAATGTTGAAGTGTTATTACAGAAAACTGCTGGTATAGCAGAGCATCCTGATACACTAGAAACAATTGAAAAAGAATTAGGAATAATTGCTGAGTATGATGACCAATTAGAAATGCTTAACAAATACTTCGGTGAATAAAGGAAGGATAACACCATTATTAAAAAAGTATTTTGGTGGAACAAAAGATGAGCGTAAAAGGATTAAAGAACTTGAAGAGAAAAAGAGAGCAGATAGTTTTAGCAGGAATGTCAGCAAGAAAACAAATAAAAGTAGATAAAACTGAATATCAAGAAGTTGCTGATTGTATTAGAAGTGACCAAGTACCTGCCGCTGCTATAGTTGAATATTTTGGAGATAAAAGATTTTATGCGTGGTACAAAGAAAAATACTTACAAGGTGTCAAATAGTATATTAAAACATTGGAAGTGGATTAAGTCTTTAGGTGTGAATATTTGTTTAAAAACAGGTAAAATATCATCTAAATTTGCAGGTTACGATATACCTGACTATTCAACAAACTATAAATATAAAACAAGTGATGTGATTGGTACGGCTGCGACCAAGAAGCCTATTATGAAGGTGACATTACCAGCAGGTAAAACGATTGCACCTGCTTATAATAAAGGCGGCTATATGGTTGTAGACCAGAAAGATTTTAAGACTATGGGAAGAAAAATATAATGCCCACTTATAGCTTTGAGAATAAAAAGACAGGTCAAGAGTGGACAGACATAATGACTATTGCTGAAAAAGAAAAGTATTTGAAAAAACATAAAAATGTTAAACAAATAATTACAGCAGTAAACATTGTATCAGGTACAGGTAGCACAAATATTAAAAATGACGCTGGTTGGAATGAGAACTTACAAAGAATATCAGAAGCTCACCCAACAAGTAATTTAGCAGATAGATATGGTAAGAAAAGTGCTAAGGATATAAAAACTAGACAGGTAATTGAGAAACATATTAAAAGACAAAAGGCTCAATTAACTCCTAGTAAACCTAAAACTGAAAGGCACAAAATGTATCAACAAAGAATGAGTGCTGAAAAAGTAAATTATTTTAACAGAAACAGAAAGTCCACTACAGGCAGAGGAAGTGCTGACGGTGGCGCACCAAAGAACAAATGGTAAACAACTATGGCAAATAAAGATATACCAGATTTTATGCGTGGGTTTGATTTAGATAACGATTGGGGATTTACTCCAGTTTCATCTAAACCTAGCGATGATAAACCTGCTATTGATCCTAAAGTAGTAGAAGGAACAAACATTGAAATATCTAAAGTTAAATCAGATGTATCTACTATTAAATCTATGATGAACGAGATTATGCAAATAGTGAACGATAAAGAAACGGTTACAAAAGAAATAACAGATGAAGAAACAAAACAAAAGTTTAAAGATATTGAAAAGATTGTGTTGCCGTTCTTATATAATTTATCAAAGAGTGATGAACCTTATATACATTGGCCAAATAGAGGTCCAATTATTAAGGCACAAATAGAGAAAATCTTAAAATTAACGAGAGGATAATAAATGAAGTTAACAAATAATTTTTCGTTGAAGGAGATGACTGCCAGCCAAACTGCTGACAGACACGGTATTAGTAATAATCCTAGTGAAGACCATATGGATAATTTAAAAAGACTATGTGAAAATGTACTACAAAAAGTTAGAGACCATTATGGTAAGGTAGTATCAATATCAAGTGGTTACCGTTCTCCAGAGTTATGCGTTAAGATTGGATCCAGTCAAAAATCACAGCACGCCAAAGGGCAAGCCGCTGATTTTGAAATATTTGGACTCCCAAACGCTGAACTAGCAAAGTACATAATTGACAACTTGGATTTTGACCAGTTGATACTGGAATTTCACAATCCAGAGGAACCTAACAGCGGTTGGATCCATTGCAGTTATAAAAATGCAGAAGACAACAGAAAACAAGTGTTAAGAGCTTATAGAAATAGTGATGGAAAGACTATATATGAGCCATACGACCCTAGTTGAGCCGTTGAAAGTCTTAATAATAGGCAAATAGAGGAACGTAATAAGATTACAGACCAACTAATGCTACATAGGTCAATATAAAGCTTGACTTTGTGCTAATATAATGTTATATTATAGTTATGAATATAGAAAAAAAGATTGAAATATTAAAAGAAACTATTAAATGGTTTCGTAAACAAATAGAACCACACGATTGTGGTTGGATGTATACAACTATTGATGGTTTAAAACATAGAATAAGCGTTTTGAGGAAAGATTTGAGGTTAAAAAATGGCAAGAAAAGAATTTAATTGGGTTGATATAGATAAGAATAAACTTCCTAAAACAAAAGGTAAACGTATAGATGGTTTTCGTTTCTATGATGTAGACGGTAAACACTATCCATCAATTACTACAGTATTAGGTGTTCAGAAAAAAGAAGGCCTAGAGAAGTGGCGTAAAGCAGTTGGCGAAGAAGCTGCCAATTGGGAAATGGCTAGAGCTGCTCGTAGAGGTAAATCCACACATACACTAGTTGAACAATATTTAGCAAATGAGTCGCCAAATATTCGTGATGTGTTACCATTAGGTTTGTTTAGATTAATGTTACCATATTTGGATCAAGTAGATAATATCCATTTGTCAGAAGCAATAATGTATAGCCACAAATATACAGTTGCAGGACAAGTAGATTGTGTCGCAGAATACAATGGTAAGTTATCAGTTATAGATTTCAAAACAGCAAATAAAGAACGACAAGAAAGTTGGATAGAGAATTACTACATACAAACGTGTGCTTATGCATTAATGTATGAAGAGATATACGGTAAACCGATAGAGCAATTAGTTATACTAATGGCAGGTGAAGACGGTACAATGAAATCTTTTGTTAAACAAAAAGCAGAATTTGTTCCTAAATTGCAAAAATCTATTGAGTATTTTTATAAATACTATCAAGAACTAAACAAAGATAAAATCAAGCAAGATAATTAACAAAGTGGCCTAAATTTTATCCACGAAAGGTCATTTATGTTTAAGAAAGCAATCATAGGAATAGTTGTATCATTACTATTAACTATAGGTGTGTCTGCTCAAGATACAGAATCTCCTATAGAGCCTTTACAGCCTGAAACAAAACAAAAATTATATTGGATGCAAATGCCAGTGATGTGTGGTTTACAAGCTAATGTGGAAGAATATTTAAACACATTTAAATTCGTTATGGCGAATATGTCTGTAGGTAGAGCAGGCGCTAAAGAAGATGGAGAGATAGTGTACTATGTAACCTATTGGGTATCAGAAGATTTTAAACAATCTATAGCAGTGGTAACTAATATGGCAGGTACAGAATCTTGTATGATGTACAAGTCATTTGACTTGTCTTGGACTGAACCGCCACAACCGAAAACCGATTTATAGAATTAGACGTTGAAGGATAGTAAATAACTAGTGAGGACCTGGGGGCAGTACCCAGCCACTCCACCATTTAAACAATGCAATTTAAGGGGTGGAACTAGAATCGACTGCTATTAAACCTATCTGGAGTTTAATCGCTGACAGCGTACTGTTAAATTTAAACGGCGAAGGTAACTTTGCTCTTGCTGCCTAGTTAATAGGTAACGGCGTTTGTGTGTACGTGGCAACAGAAACACACACTTTACTTTTTTATGAAAGTGTGATATATTAATAATATGAACTCAAAAGAATTTTCACTTATAATAGAAGACCTAGTCAAAAAGCATAGAGATATGTCTTATATGGAAGCTATTATACATTATTGTGAAGAGAATAATGTTGAAGTAGAATCAGCTGCCAAAATGTTGACAAAACAAATAAAAGAAAAAATACAATTTCAATCACATAAACTAAATTTAATAAAAGGTCCTAAACCAGGAGTACTACCAGGATGAAACCAGTTTGGCACGAACAGGTGCAAGTATATGATGATATAGTACCATTAGACCAACAAGAGAATATTAAAAATATTGTTCTACAACAAGGTTGGTGGAAGATGTATATTAACACACCAAAGTTTCCTAATCCTAGAATAGATAATGGTTACCGAAGTCCAGGTATGGCATTCTATACAGTTTCAAATAGTAAACCTGTATCACCATTTCACGATTTGTTTATACCTGTATTAAAAAATGCTTGTACAAAAATAGGTGCTGATTATGATAAGTTAACGGTAACTCAAGGAAGAGCATTTTCTCAATTTGCTTTAGTGCATAACGATAAAATAACTATCAATGCTCCACATTTAGATGGACCACAAGACCATTTAGTTGTGTTGTATTATATTACAGACGCTACTGGTGATACTATTATATTTAATAATAGATACGATCCAAGTCAAGAAGGTATGGATTCAGAAGAACAAAAAGAATTAAATAATAAAACAGATTGGAAAACAAAAAAGATTGTTTCACCAAAACAAGGACGTTGTGTAGTATTTGATGGTCACTATTGGCACACGTCTGGTCAACCTACTGAACAAGGAGATTTAAGAGTGATAATGAATTATAATTTACAATGAACGTAGAACTAATAGATAAAATGGGTAGTGATTTGTCAGTAGTAAATGCTGCCAGAGTTTCTTTTGCAAAAGTAAAAACTGAACTTGAAGATAAAGATGAAAAGTTAATAAAATATTTAGCTGAACACGAACATTGGTCACCATTTGCTCACGCTTCAATGTCATTTAGAATTAAAGCACCTGTCTTTGTAGCAAGACAGTTAGTAAAACATCAAGTAGGTTTAGCGTGGAACGAAGTGAGTAGAAGATACGTAGATAGTCCACCAGAGTTTTATATACCATTTATGTGGAGAAAAAGACCAGATGAAAGTATTAAACAAGGTTCAAGTAAAGAGGAAGTAGAGTATGATATAACACATTTAATAAATGTTGCTCAATCAATGTATAAAGATATGTTAGAAGAAGATATAGCACCTGAAATGGCACGTATGATACTACCACAATGTATGATGACCGAGTGGATATGGTCAGGTAGTGTATATGCTTTTGCTAGAGTTTGTAATTTAAGAAACAAAGAGGATGCTCAATCAGAAACAAGAGTTGTTAGTCATCATATAAGTAGACATATGAAAGACCATTTCCCTATGTGTGTTAAGTATTTGATGGATTAATAATGAGTTATAATGGATTTGATGTATATAAAATATATTTAGGTGTTAAGTTGCATTTCACAACAGACACCTATGACTATTATAAATATAGTGGTAAAGTAAATGCAACATTGGATTCATTTACTAAAAGAAAAGATAGATACTTCTTCTACAAGTTATCTACAAAGTATAGTCCAAGTGAGGCGCTTGATTTTTTTGTAAGTAATTTTGTTGACGATAGTAAGAAATGGATAGGTAATTTAATAAATGATGATGGACATAAAGTCTACCTTCAGTACAAAAAATATTTTCAGTCTTTTGACTACAGTTTACGAAACAGTATTGGGAATATTGTTTATGACTTTAGCCGTAAGCGGATTTCTCTTGATGATGGCTTACTCGTGGTTAATGGGCAACATCCTAGATTGCTACGATTACTTATACAAAGGAAAATTAACTTCCCAACCGCCATCATACTTGATTCGGTTCTTGATTTTATTAAAGTCTGGGATAAAGAAATTACGGAAAAAGTTGTGTGGCCTGATTTGTCCAGAAAATTAAAAAAGATGAGACCATTTATATCATACAACAAAACACAAGCGAAATTAATAATGAAAGAGGTTATAACAGATGAGCTCAAATAAAAAACCTACAGTTGATTGGATTGCTACAATATCTGGTATTGAAAAAACAATGCCTATCATAAGAGCTTCTCAATTCAAACATAGTTGGCAAAAGAAAGCTGCTATGGATTTTAAAAGAGAAGGTTCACTTACTACAAGAGGTCCATCTAGGAACACCGATGTAGATATTAGACACACTTCTAAATGTCCTGGTTTACAAGCTTGGCACAACACTGGTTGGATAATGAGATTACACCAAGATGTTAGAATACAAGTTATGGGACAACAAGGTTTCAAATGGATAACACCTATTGTTGATCCAGACGCAGCTGATTTAATTACGTATCATAGTGAAACAGCACTTGCACCTTTCTTTGATACTTGGCCAGAAAATACTATGCAGAAAATCGTTAAGTTTAACTTGCCTTGGGTAGCAAGAATACCAAAAGGTTATAAACTATTAATGTGTAATCCAATGTGGTCAGATGATTGGAGATTTACAACGTGTTCTGGTATACTTGATCCAGAATTAGGTCACGCAGGAGTAGGAACTATACCTGTATTGTGGCATAGTTTAGGTGGTGAGTTTACATTAGAAGCAGGTACACCAATGGCACAATTTATATTGATACCAAAAGATGAACCTGCCTTTGAAAATATAAATTATGCAGAAGATAAAAACTATGCAAAAGAATCAAGATTACATTTCTTAATGATGAAACAAAAGTTTGCTGTGAACTATGGTAAGATAAGAGAGTTTTGGAGAAAGTATGGGTGGTAGAGTATTTTGTTTAGGTAATGGTGAGAGTAGAAAAGATAAAGACTTATATTGGTTAAGACAACACGGTAAGATATATGGTTGTAATGCTATATATAGAGACCATCCAAATTTAATTGATTGTTTAACAGCAGTTGACCACGGTATGATACACGAAGTTTATCACTCTGGTATGGCAAATAAAATACCTTGTTTCTTTAGAGGTTGGAGTAAAGTACCAGCACATACATATGACGCAATAATAAGAGATGGACTAGGTGATGAAGAATTAAAGAAGGCAGAAGAATTAGGTGGTATAGTTAGTAATGAACGTGGCGATAGTATGGAGTATGTACTACACGGTGCTAACTTAAAAGGTATAGTGAACGTATTAAAGAAAGATGGTGGTATAACTGAACAGAATATCAATCACGCCACAATTAAAGTTAGTTGGATAAAAGAACCTGACTACTCATTTGGATTAGAAGCATATAGTGTTGAGCAAAATGGTACACGAAGAGATTTTGGTTGGGCTTGTGGTGCTACATCTGGTTATGTTGCTGTCAAACAAGAGAAACCGTGTGAGATATATCTAATAGGACACGATATAAACAGCCATAATGATAAGATTAACAATATATACAAGAGTACAAAACACTATACAGCGAAAGATAACAGTCCAACACCAGGAATTAATTGGATTAACCAATGGAAGACACTATTTCAATGGTTTCCAGAGATAAAATTTTACAAGGTAAACGAGTATAATGATAGTAGAGATAAGGTAAATGGCCCTATCCTTGAATGGCAAGGCATAGATAATTTAGAGTACATTGACTATTCCAGACTTGACTCTATGCTCAAATAGTGTTATATTAACACTATGAACTTGTATAAATAATAATGAAGGCGATAATATAGCCTACACAAATACAAAGAATACAATTAATAAGGAGAATACGAATATGGATTTTGAAACATTAAAATCATCATCAAGCAACTTTGATAAAATTACAAAGGCGCTAGAAACGAACCTCAAACCTGAGGATCAAGCAAATAAAAACAAATACCAAGACGACAGACTTTGGAAACCTGAACTAGATAAAACTGGTAATGGTTACGCTGTGCTAAGATTTTTACCTGCTCCACAAGGAGAAGAAATGCCTTGGCAAAGAGTATGGTCACACGCATTCCAAGGAACAGGTGGCTGGTATATTGAAAACTCATTAACAACACTAAACTCAAAAGATCCAGTTAGTGAAGAGAACACTAGACTATGGAATACTGGAGTTGATAGTGATAAAGAAATTGCTAGAAAGAGAAAAAGAAAATTATCTTACTATGCAAACGTAATGGTTGTTAGTGATCCTAAACATCCTGATAATGAAGGCAAGGTGTACTTATACAAATTTGGTAAAAAGATATTTGATAAGATTACTGAAGCAATGCAGCCAGCATTTGAAGATGAAAAAGCTATTAACCCATTTGACTTTTGGAAAGGTGCAAACTTTAAACTAAAAATCAGAAAAGTTGATGGTTATTGGAATTATGATAAATCTGAATTTGAAGGTGTATCACCAATCGCTGAGAAAGACGAAGAAATCAAAGCGATATGGGAAAAACAATACGCTTTAAAACCTTTTGTGGACCAAAGCAATTTTAAATCCTATGATGAACTCAAAGAGAAACTGAATAGGGTAATTGCAGGTACACAAAGCACCGAAACTGTGGAAACTGTAAACCTCCCACAACAGACGACTAACAGTAAGGTGAAAACTGCTGATGTATCTCACTCTAAACCTGCTAGCGAGGAAGACGATACGTTGTCTTATTTTAGTAAATTGGCAGACGAAGAGTAACCTTTCTCTCTCAAAAATACATCAAAAGTTAAGGGGCATTTAGAAATAGGTGCCCCTTTTTCATTATAAATAGTAGTATGGCAGTTAACATATTCACATCCCTGGTAGATAGACAAAAAGGCGAACTAAAATCAGCGGCTTGGTATAAGAAGGCTGTCCAAGATATTGTAAGTAAAGCAAGAGCAACAACTCTTATGAGGAGTGGTAAGTTGAACAGTAGACCAAGTGCTGGGAGATTAAATATGTATTTTTATGATCCTAAAACAAAAGCAAAACTTCCCTACTATGATACTTTTCCACTAGTCCTACCTGTTGATACGTTTAAAGGTGGATTTGTTGGATTAAATTTTCATTATTTACCATATGCATTAAGATTTCAATTGTTAGAAAGATTACAAGCATATGTTAGCAATGACAAGTTTGATAAGACGACAAAGATACAGGCTGATTATACTTCACTTAAAAGTTTGAGTATAATTAAACCTACTATTAAAAAATATTTGTGGAGACATATCCGTTCAAATTTTTTGAGAATAGACGCAGACGAGATGGCAATTGCGGCTTATTTACCTGTACAACAATTTAAGAAAGCTTCAACTAGTAAAGTTTGGAGTGATAGTAGGAGAGCAATTTGATAAATGGCACGAAGAACATTTTGGAGAGTGTTCGTAGTAAAGTTAAGAATGTGGTACGCTGACGTAAGAGGTCATCACGGACACAAATGGAACTATGAACCATCTGACCATTATATGGGCAGAAATAGACGAAAGTAAAGGAGAAACTAAATGGCGATTTTAAGAGGTGGTAGACGTATCGGTAATATGGATATCCGTATTGGATTACCACGGGATAAATCATTAGTCAATGTACAAGGCGACAAAAGACTAAAGAGGTCACCAGGAGGCAATCCTGAAAGTACAATAGGAAGATTTACAGCTGCAATTAATAAAGGTGAAGGTCTTGCTAGAACAAATAGATATCTAGTTAGATTTGATTTACCTAATAGAGGAAAAGTTGGTGCGGTTACAAGTGATATGACAAATACATCTATGGGATCACAAGCTGAATTAGAAGCTACTGAAATGAGCAGAAACGTTGGTATGATGTGTAATAAAGTTGAACTGCCTAGTAGAGATGTAAATACAGAAACGCATAGAGTATATGGACCAGGTAGAGCAATGCCATATGCATATAGTTTCCCAGGCGATATTAGTTTGACATTTTATGGTGATAAGTTTTTAAGACAAAGACTATTCTTTGAGAACTGGCAGAAAAAAATATTTGATATTGATAGCCATAATATGAACTTCTATCAAGATTATATTGGCACAATGGACATTTATCAATTAGGACAATATGCAGATAGAGATGATAGAGACCAAATAACATATGCAGTAAGATTGTACGAAGTATATCCAGAAGTTATATCATCTATGGAGTATAATTATGGAGAAGACGCTACTGGTGCAATAGTGCCTGTAAAATTTAAATACAGAAATTGGAGAAATTTAACAATAGACCAAATTGGTGAAGCAACCGTTGGTCAGAAGTTTGGTCCTGTACCAACAATAAAAGCAGGAAAAGATTTTGGATTGTTTAGTGGTATCTTAAATAGATTGCCACCAGATATAAGACGTGCTGGTCGTGATGTACTACAAACAGTCAAAAGAAACTTACCAATTGGTAAGACAACTGGCGGAAAAGTATTTCCACCATTTTTATAATAACAAAAGGAGTAAATTATGGCTTTACCTATATTAGAAACAGCGACATATGAATTGACGTTGCCTTCTACAGACGTAAAAGTTAAATACAGACCTTTCCTTGTAAAGGAAGAAAAAGTACTATTACAAGCGTTAGAGTCAGGTGAGAGCAAACAGATAGTTAGTGCTATCAAAGACATTGTACACACTTGTACATATGGTAGCGTTGCTGTTGACAATTTACCAACATTTGATTTAGAATATATCTTTTTACAGATTAGGTCAAAATCAGTTGGTGAAGTTGCTAAAATCAAAGTATTATGTCCAGATGACAAAAAGACACACGTAATTACGGAAGTTGATTTGTCTAAAGTTGAGGTACAAGTAGATGATAAACACGATAATAAAATCAAAGTGAACGATACTATATCAATTTTGATGAAATATCCTACTATCAATGCTGTAGATCCAACTGCTGACGCAAATGCTATGAAGACAGACAAACTGTTTGATATCATTGCAAATACTATTCACGAAATATATGAAGGCGAAAAGACGCATTCAGTTAAGGATTATTCAAAAGAGGAGTTAATGAAGTTTATAGAGAGTTTAGATAGTAAAGTTTTTGTTAAATTACAACAATTTTATTCAACTATGCCTAGATTAGCACACGAAATTGAGGTTACTAATCCTAACACAAAAGTGAAAAGTAAAATTATGTTGTCGGGTCTATCTGATTTTTTCGGATCGCCCTCTCACACGATAGCCTAGCTAACCACTATCAAGTGAACTTTGCGCTTATGCAACATCATAAATATAGCTTAAGTGAACTTAATAGTATGTTACCTTGGGAGAGGGAAATATATACAGGCTTACTGATAGAGTATATCAGAAAAGAAAACGAAAAGGCCGATGAAGCAAAAGCACGGTCTAGGAAATAGGAGAATTAATATGTGGAATATTAATAAATTTTTGAATAGTGGTTGGACAGGTTTTAAATATGCTGTCAAACAACTATGGCATTTCATAGAGATTGAGATACCAGAATTGATATCAAATTATAGAATGGTACCAAGACTTATGATGGTTGCCTATGGTTGGGCATTTATGGAAGTTATAACTTGGTTTATGGCACTAGA
>MDTB01242793.1_pt1 | contig 11201 bp, 8 predicted proteins | sample 811161 | NCBI WGS metagenome assembly MDTB01 (sample SAMN05326650, study PRJNA326480) | marine metagenome | isolation source: seawater | place: Mediterranean Sea | collected 2009
ACCCTTCATGCTCAAAGCTTTCACTAAAGAACTTGAAGATACAAGTTGGGAACAAAAAGCAATATCTGTAGCATCACATAATGGAGATACAGAACACGTAGCAGCTGCACAATCTCTTCTTTCTGAGTCTGAGTGGCCACTTATGTTGACTCCATTGGATGTACCATTGATTCAGTTTGGTCGGCAGGTTAGAAGACCAAGAAGATGGTATCACACATGCTCAGGAGAACACTCAGCAATACTGCATGGATGTAGAAAAAAAGGATGGAATCGAGCAGGATATACGCTTCCATCTCACGAGGTATTCAATGCTTATATGACTCAAATTCGAACATATCTTGGACAAGATTGGACTCCACTAAGAATCGCTAAAGATGGTTGTGGCCTGCCTACTGTATCAAATACAGTTTCAGAACTAGCCCAAATTTATGCTGGACTTGTCAGAGATAAAGACGATGACTGGATATGGGAGGCTATGATAAGAAATCCGGATTTAGTCGGTGGATTCAATCGTTTAGATTCTACAATTTTAAAGGCCGGCGAAGGTAATGTCATCGCTAAGGAAGGCGCTGATGGTTTGCTTGGATTAGCGATTCAGCATCCGGATTATCCTAAAGGTCTAGGAGTGGTAATCAAAATCGCTCATGGATGGAATTCACAAGCGACATGGTATGTTGCAAGAGCAGTACTTGGAGTTCTAGGAATAAAACTTCGAAATCCATATCCATTACATCGACAAAAAGCGTTCATCGTTCCAGGAATAGTTCCTGAAAAATATCTTGATTCTCTAGAGAATGTCGATACCTGGGATGAATGGGACCCTGATCAAGACAGATGGTCTTATGATATCGAGGTGTGAAAATGCTTCAAATTAAAAATTTCATTGATGGTGAGTTTAGTTCTGCTATTTCCGAGGAACATCTAGATGACTTTAATCCAGCAACTGGAGAAAAAATTGGTCATATCTCGAGTTCGGACCAACGAGATGTTGAAAATGCAGTCAAGGCTGCCAAAGATGCATTTTTAGATTGGAGTTCTCTATCCATGAGTGAAAGAATTGATTGGTTAGAAAAAATTGCTAACGCACTAGAAAGTAAAAAGGAAGAGATTGCTAAGATTGAAAGTATGGATACTGGAAAACCGATTTCACTTGCGAGAAGAGTTGATGCTAATCGTTCAATTACAAATTTTAGATTCTTCTCACAATTTGCTAAACAACAAGAATCACTAGAATTTGAGATGAGTGATGCGATGAACTATGTCCATAGAAAACCTGTTGGGGTTGTCGGTTTAATCACTCCATGGAATCTTCCATTATACCTATTGACATGGAAGATTGCTCCAGCACTAGTTATGGGAAATACTATTGTGGCAAAGCCTAGTGAACTTACACCACTTACTGCAAACCTTTTCGCTAAAACATTACAGGAAATAGATTTTCCAAAAGGCGTATTCAACATTGTAAATGGGCTTGGGCCAAAAGCAGGTCAAGCAATACTTGAGCACCCAGAGATAAAGGCGATTTCTTTTACTGGTGGAACTCAAACAGGTAGAATTGTTGCAAAAACTGCTGCACCTCTTTTCAAAAAATTATCTCTTGAACTCGGCGGTAAGAATGCTACTGTTATTTTGGATGATGCTGAATTAGAATTGGCTGCAAAGGGTGCTGCTAAAGCAGGTTTTACTAATTCAGGGCAAGTTTGCCTATGTGGTTCAAGAATTCTTATCGATGAATCAATTGCTGAACAATTTACTGAACTCTTAATCCACGAAATAGAATCTATGAAGGTTGGAGATCCACAAAATGAGGAGACTGAAATTGGCTCTGTAATTTCAATGCAACATCTGGAGAAAGTGGAGAACTACATACAACTTGCTTTAGATGAGGGAGGACAAATTCTTACTGGAGGAAAGCGTCCTCAATTAGATGAAATTAATTCCAATGGAGCCTTTTTACATCCCACTGTAATTTCTGGGCTCAAAATAAATTCTCGTACCGCGACAGAGGAGATTTTTGGACCAGTTGTTACTTTACATACATTCAAAGATGAAAATGAGGCAATAGAGATGGCTAATTCCACTGATTATGGATTAGCAGGTTCGGTTTGGACTAAGGATTTAGAACGTGGAAAAGAATTTTCCAAACAGATTGATACAGGCATTATGTGGGTCAATACTTGGCTCCACCGTGACCTTAGAACTCCATTTGGTGGTGTCAAAAATTCTGGCGTTGGAAGAGAAGGTGGTCAGTGGTCCTTGTCATTCTTTTCTGAAATGACCAACATATGTGTAAAATATGATTGAACATAGATTCAAAAGTAACTCAGTTCAGTTAACATCATGTCAGATAACGACACTTTACCATTGTTTGTTCTTCCTATGGTTGTTCTACCCGGTGAAATTCAACAGTTGAGAATATTCGAGCCTAGATATCGACAGATGCTAGATGACTGTCTGCTAGATGAGAAAAATTTTGGATTGGTTCTAGATGATAATTCCAATCATTACAACGGTTGGAATGGACCGGAACAATTTGGATGCGAAGTAGAAATCATACATCATGAAACTGTTGGAAGTAATCATTTTGTGGAAATTCTAGGAAAGCGAAAATTTGAGGTCAAGGAAATAATTAGTCCAGCATTACCACCATTTTCTGATGAAACTATGCAGGATATAATGCCAGAAGAAGGGATTTATCCTGACCTTGAAACTATTCTAACCAAGATTCCTGAAGATAGTGAATATCACAAATTATACTTGGCTGCATCCGTTAATTACATTGAACAAAAATTTGTACTAGAAGATGATAAATTAAAGGAATTAGAATCACTACTGAAAATCATCATTACGAGAATTGCAAGTAATTTGGAAATAGATTCAGAAATTCTTGAGGAATGGGTTGAAAGTCGAATTTCCATAATTTTTGAAAACCAAGATGATTTATTGTATAGCATTGCTGCAATGACAATAGCTAGACTTGACAAAAAGTATCAAATTTTAATGGCAGAAAATAGTGACGAAATATATGATTTGATTTTACAGAATCTAGTTAATATCGCTTAAGAATTTGATTTGATTTTGTCCAATGGCTTCAAAAGATTTAGCCAAGTGGACGTTCTATGTCCGTTCATGGAAAAGCAAGGAAGGTTACAACACATACTTTGCAAGAAATGAAGAGAGCGGGTGAGAAAATAACTATGCTCACCGCATATGACTTTTCTCTCGCTAAAATTGTCGATAAAGCCGGCGTCGATGTTATTCTGGTCGGTGATTCTGCTTCCAATGTTATGGCTGGCCAAGTTACTACTGTTCCAATGACTTTAGACCACATGATATATCATGCTCAATGTGTCAAAAGAGCAGTAGATAGAGCTTTGATTGTAGTCGATATGCCATTTGGAACTTATCAAGGAAACTCTGCTATTGCACTTGAATCCGCCATTCGTATAATGAAAGAAGCAGAGGGTCATGCTGTCAAATTAGAAGGCGGAGCAGAAATTGTAGAATCAATCCAAAGAATCCTAACCGCAGGTATTCCAGTCATGGGGCATCTAGGTTTAACTCCACAATCAATCTATAAATTTGGAACATATAGTGTTCGAGCAAAAGAGGAAGAAGAAGCAGAGAAATTGATTGCTGATGCCAAGATTCTTGAACAAGCGGGATGCTTTGGAATCGTACTCGAAAAGATCCCTAGAGACCTTGCTAAAAGAGTTAGTGAATCAGTAAATATCCCCACTATTGGAATTGGAGCAGGTCCTGATTGTGATGGTCAAGTTCTGGTTCTTCATGATTTACTTGGAATTACTATGGATTTCTCTCCAAGATTCCTTAGAAGATATCTAAATCTAGCAGATGAAATACATGGTGCGATAAGTAACTACTGCGATGATGTAAGAACTGGCGAGTTCCCAAATAATGAAGAGAGTTATACTTCATGATGCAAGATTAAAAGCTAAAATTGCTCCTGCAAATCCGCCAATGTTGACGGCAAATGAATGCCATATCCCATATCTAAATGGAGGTAAATCGAATCTACCCCATGATGTACTTATCCAAACCCAAATCAATAGCGGGAGATAACCACCACAGAATAATGCACCCCAGCCAGAAAACCAAATCATAATGAAATATGAACCAGGTGCTAAAATCCCAAGTGAATATTCCCACCATCGCGATTTTTCATCACTAAGTAGGATGAAATAAAGCATAGGAGAAAGTAAAATTGTACCGAGCATTGCTGCTTGAGGCGGTGAAGGCCAAGCGACATTAGGGGTTAGGAATCTTTCAGCTAATATTCCAAGAATCATACCGATTACTGCTGGGGCGATTATATGTCTAATTCCAGTATCAAAGTCAAGTGCTGAAGGCTTGGAAACAGGAATAGTACCTGTATCAACAGAACCGGAAAATTCCAAGTTCTCTGTTGAATGTTTGTCCTCCATAACATGGGCAATCAGTGAACATGTTTGAGACTTCTCTTTACATAGAGCCGATTAGGATATATCCCTACACCCATTGCCCTGTAACATGACGCAAGGTGAAATTGTTGCTGGGTGTCTAGCCCCCCACCCGCCTCACCTAGTATATGCAGAAAATCCACCTCAAAATGAGCCGACTGCTGAAGGTGGCTGGGAGCAATTGAGATGGGGTTATGAGAGGTTGAGAGAATCCTTATCAGAAATAGATTATGATGTAATTGTTATTTTATCTCCTCACTGGCAAACATATGTAGGTACGCATTTTCTTGGATTGCCGCATTTCAAAAACCTCTCAGTAGATCCAGTTTTTCCAAACTTGTTTAGATATAATTATGATTTAAACATCGATATAGATTTATCTAAACAGATTTTTGACAAAGCAGAACAAGCGGGATTAACTGTAAAAATGATGAATAATCCTGATTTTAGAATAGATTATGGCACTATCACAACAGGGCATATGTTTAATCCAAAATGGGATAAACCTATGGTAGTCATTTCTAGTAACCGTTCCAGTGCTTACTATTCTGTTGATGTGATGCAAGAAATGATGATGGAATTAGGAAAGGCAACTAGAGAAGCAATACTTGAAAGTGGTAAGAAAGCAGTTGTTTTAGCTAGTAACTCTCTTTCTCATAGGCATTTTACAACTGAATCTGATGTCCCCGAAGACATGAGTAAAGAGCATATTACTAGCCATGCAATGCATCTTTGGGATATGCGAATGATAGAATACATGCGCACAGGTCAAAGTAAAAGAATTATTGATGAGATGCCTGAATTTACAGAACAAGCGATTGCAGAAAGTGATGGTGGTGGATTTTCATGGCTACTTTCAACACTAGAACTTCCAACATATCCAGCAATTCTTCATGGATATGGTACAATAATCGGAACTGGTAATGCTATAGTTGAATGGCCTGTTCACAAATACAAAGAGGCATAGAAATGAGTTCTGGTGAATTAATTGATTCATTTGTGGTTCCTGTCCACCCACATACTGTTCTTGCTCCAGAGAAAAACGAAGGATGGGGGAAACTTAGGGATGCGTATGATGAAGCAGCAAAACGAATAGAAGATAGCGGTGCTGATCTTCTAATTATCTATTCAACCACCTGGCCTAGTGTCATCGGCCACCAAATCCAGGCAGACCCAAATCCCCAGTGGGTTATGGTTGACCATGATTTTCATGACTTGGGTTCTATCAATTACTCATTTAATATCGATGCTGAATTTGCCAATGATTGGAATCAAGCAAATAAGCAGAGAGGACTACAAAGTCGAACTGTGGCATACAAAGGATTCCCCATCGACGTGGGTTCTGTAGTTGCTCTGACACTGTTAAATCCGGAAAATAAAATCCCTGCTGTTATTGTTTCCTCGAATGTTTACTCAAATCGAAGCGAAACTACTGTATTGGCTAAAGCATGTTTAGAGGTCATAAAAAGAACTGGAAGAAAGGCTGTTGCTGTTACAGCAATGTCATTATCAAATAGGATGTTTACTGAAAATATTGAACCTAAAGATGACCGAATTCATTCATTGAAAGATGATGAGTGGAATAGAAAAATTCTCGAATTTTTAAGTGAAGGGCGTCTAGAAGATGTTAGTCAACTATCAAGGACAATCCATAAGCAAATTAGAGTTCAAAAAGTTGTCACATTCAAGCCTATGTGGTGGCTATCAGCGATGAACGGAAATAGAAATAATCTAACTGGTGAAGTTCTTGCCTATGAAGCACTTCACGGAGCTGGTGGTGCTGTTATCCACCTCAACCCTACGCCTTCAGGAGTGGGTGAAAAAGAATATGATGAAGATGATGTTGAAGTTTTCAGTGGAGAGAGAGATGTTCTTGACTCCGATGATTCTGATGAGATGAACGATGGAAAAAAAAATGAATCAAGCAAAAGCAATCATGGACCTGAACTATGGGATCCAACCGAGGCCGAAGGTTCAGTCAATACCGATAGTGCACCCAAACCAGTCGGTGCTTATCCTCACGCTAGAAAAGTTGGCGACTTAATCTATCTTTCAGGTGTAGGTCCACGTCAACCTGGAACTAATGCGATTCCGGGTGGCCCGATACATGATGAGAAAGGAGTTCCTCAGGAATACGATATTAAGGCTCAAACTAAAGCTGTAATAGATAACATCTCTCGTATTTTAGAAGAGGCTGGTTCCTCAATAGAAAATGTTCTAGATGTTACTTCTTTTCTAATAAATATGGATAGAGATTTTCAAGGATATAATGAAGTTTGGGCTGAAACATTAGGTAAAGTCGGTCCTACAAGGACCACTTTAGCAATTAGAGCACTACCTACACCAATTGCTGTTGAAATGAAGGTTATCGCCAGTATATGAATTACCGGATTACGGGCATATACTCGTAATTTATACAGTAATCAATAACTACCTTCGATTGTTACCGGTGAATATAGAAGATGATTTGCCATAAACCGGTAATTTGGCTAACTTAGGGAGTGATTCATTGGACATAAAATCAACTACTGGTAAGTTGTTAAAGGGCGATATTGCAGGTGTAGTAACCGATGTTAAGTCTTCAATAAAGAGAAGCTTAACTTTGGTAGGTGTAATTATTGTAACCATTGCAGCAAGTGTTGGCTCGGGTTTGTTCGTTTTACCTTCATTTGCAGCTTCTGTAATGGGTCCTGGGATTTGGTTAGCATTCCTATTAGCAGGTATTGTATTCTTACCTGGAGCATTATCTAAATCAGAACTAGCCTCTGCAATGCCAGTGAATGGGGGTTCTTATGTATACTTAGAACGCTCATTTGGACCTTTGATTGGAACCATCAGCGGACTAGGTCTGTGGGCATCATTCTTGCTAAAATCAGCCTTTGCATTAATTGGTTTTTCCGCTTACATGTATGCGGTGACAAATTATCTCAATATAGAAACTAACTCTACTTTTGTTATAATGTCCGCACTTGCGTTAATCACAATTCTTAACATCTTAGGAATCAAGAAAGTCAAAGCATTTCAAACACCGATTTTAGCCTTGACAACAATTCTAATTTTGGTGATATGTGTAATACAATTATTTGATACCAATTTTGATTTCTCAGTGCCAATGGGTGCCTTTGATGTAGCCCGAAACGATCCAGTAGCCGTTGCTGAGGCAGCAGCACTAGTTTTCGTAGCCTATGCTGGAATTTACAAGGCTGGAGCACTTGGAGGGGAAATAAAAAATCCACAAAAAAATCTCCCATATGGAATGTTAATCTCATTACTCTTAATCACATTACTGTATGTCATTGTAACATTCATCATGATGGGAGCAATTGAAGGAGAATGGTGGCTAGATTCAAGTGGAAATCCTAGAGAAGATCCGATCTTTGCTTTTGTTGATAAAGTAACATCTACTGAAATAGGCATAATTATGGCACTGTTAGCATTCTTAACTATGATCTCAGGTGCTCTTTCAGGATTACTTGCAGCATCTAGATTCCTATTCGCCATGGCAAAGGATTGCTTGCTACCTAGTTCTCTAAGCGAAACTAATGACAGATTTGGAACTCCTCAATGGTCAATTATACTTACTGGTATAGCAATGGGCATCTGTATTCTAACTTTACCTGTAAAGGATGTTGCTAAGCTTGCATCTGGTTTCCAAATAATGGTTATCGTAGCATTAAATGCTTGTGTGATTATCCTTAGGAGAGATGTTCCAAAATATGACTGGTATCAGCCAAGTTTTAAATCTCCTCTTTACCCATTCGTGCAAATTTTTGGCATAATTGCTGGTACCTTTTTGGTTTACTTGATGGGTTCAAAAGCAATTATTGGCGCAGTTGCTGCATTAGTTCTCGGTATCGCAACTTACAAAATCTACGGTGAGAAAAATTACCAACCTGCTAGTAACAATGTTATTGAAAGTGAAGAGTAGATTTCTTTGATTAAGAAACTCTTGTCCAAGAACCATCGGCGCCAACATTCCAATATTGGATTTCTTCACTAACATCGACATACCAACCACTAGAACCTTGTTCAGTGCCTGGAACTGCTTGCATTACACCTAGATTTGCTGCTTGTGCTGCGAGTTGCTTCTTATCTGTGTCAGATATTGCAGGAATAGACATTCCATCATTTTGAGATTCACTTTCTATTTCAGTAGATTGAGTTTCTTCGTATTCGTCATAATCGTCGTCATCATAGTCGTCGTCATCATCCTCATAATCATCATAATCGTCAAACTCATCATCAATCCAATCTTCATCATCGATACTTTTCGCCCTACGAACTAAAACAATCAATGTGATGAGAACTAAGCCAAGTAAGAAACCTGCTATACTCATAGCAGTATTAGTAGAACCTATTGCACCACCAAACAAAACAGACTCTACATCAAAAAAGTTCTGAGCGATTAGACCATTCCAAGAAATAGTGCATGAACGGTCAAGTCCTGATTTACTAATATCAATCTCCCAGGTATCAACTGTAACGAAGTCTGATGATCCAGAAGTACAACTTATCGTAGTATTTTCTGGTTCGACATCAACAGTATTTCCGTTACTATCTACGCCATATATCTTCAACAGTCCCTTGTCTCCTTGCTTAAATTCTGTCTTATCAGTAGAACCGAATAGTTGGATTGCTTCACCTGGCTCAATAGTCAAATCAATAATTATCTCAGCATCATCTTGAATTAAAACCAAATCATACTGGCCAGCCTTCTTTCCAGTAAAAGACCAGTATCCCCTACCTGATGTAGATGGCTCGAATATTCCAGTCTCATTTTCCATTGTAGTATAAACGCTCTCGGCAGGAGCTAAATTCTGTCTGGAATCTGCAATTTGAATAAATAATTCTGAGGTCACACCAGCTACTACTGTAAATCCATCATCGAATTCTGTAATTAGAGTTCGGGCATCTCCAGCAGATACACTAAGAGTGACAAGAGAAAATATCCCTGCAGCATTTACTTGAATTTCATGACTTCCTACATTTGTTGGAATCCACTTACCTTCTGATAAGATCAACTGTAGAGTTGAGTCTTCGCCATCAACCGTCCAATTTAATCCAATATCTTCTAATTGATTACCGTAAGAATCGTAGAATTTAGGATTAAGATCAAATGCAACGTCTACAGGAATCTCTAATCCTTGTCCTTCTAAAGTAATAGTGGAAAGTTCTCCAAATCCAACTTCAAATTGTATAGAACTATCAAATCTAATATCTGTAGTATAATCATACCATGTTGATTCAAATCGCCAAAATCCAGTTGAGTCGGGGATTAAAGAAGACCATGATTCATATTGAGTAAGCGCGGTAGAATTTCCAACTGCGGTAGTAATGGTTGCATTAACTGGCCATTCATTACCTGCTAAATCAAATGCATAAACCGATAACGTGGCTTGCTGGCCAGCAGACACAACTGGTGGAGATGATTTAATTCTCGTATCGATGGCTGTACCATGTTTAACAAGAACTGTTTGAGATGAAGTAATATCAAAATCCATCACTGTAATATCTTGTAAACCTTCGGTCATAGGCGTCCAGTAAACTCTTCCATCGTTTTGACTGAGAGTGCCCGATGTGACTGAGAAATTAGCAATACTAGGAGTGATTGTTCCAGAATAACCTTCAATGTCTGTTCTAAAACAAGTCAACTCGTATAATTCACCTGCAATGAAATAGTCTGGAGATGGTATTATTCTCAACTCAGAGGTTGTCGCGTCAGAAGGAACTACTCTGATCACACCAGTACCTGAAATTCCGCTGGCTGACACTGTGACATTCCAATAGCCTGGGTGAGTAGCAAAAAACCATCCAGTACTGTTAACAGTCCCATTCTCAACACTCCAAACTTTAGGCCCTGCTAGAGTATTTAACATTTCAAAGCCATTTATATCAACTAAAGAGGGATTCAATTTTACAATTCCAGCGCTTTGAATTTGCATACCAGTTGGAAAGATAAATTCATGAGGATTACCTGCAATCACTTCTATCATTTCTGAGGTTTCCATTTGGTATAATCTTGCTACAACATGATATTCTCCAGTATCTTGAGGCACCCATTGAGGGGTCCCTTGACCAATAAAGTCACCATCTACTGTCCAAACAGCATCTAAGGTTGGTTTTGGATTACCTCTTGCATCGATTAAATTAGCTGTCAAAGTATTAGGAACCAAAACGTTTGCAGAATTAAAAGAAATCTCAATTGATTGGCCAATTCCTGCTTCAACTGTAATATTATAGATAGTTGAAAGTGTTCCATGATTGGCTTGGATAGAAATAATACCTGAACTCCAAGGGTAAAATGTACCATCATCGGTAATTGTTCCATTGCTAGAAGACCAAGAAACTTCTCCAGAAACAATACTATTTACAGAATCGTAAAGCGTTGCGGTAAATGTAATCACTTCATCTGCAGTCATAGAAAGAGCTGGAGATGTGATATCAATTCTAACGGCAGAACTATTGTAAGATACATCTTGAGATTCCTCTAGTTCGACAATGGAATCGGTAAATGGATTAAAGATACCAACACACAACAGTACGATTATTGTGTATGCTATCAATCTCTTCAATACAATCCCTCATCTCTTGCCGAGTCATCAATAGTTATCAAACAAACCCTCAGTCAGTCCACTCAACCCATTCAGACTGACCGGATTCGCGATAGTACCAAGTTTCATCATCTGCTTGGCCCCATTCTGTTCCATCGTCTTCAACTCTGTAATCTATCATCCAGTCATC
>MDTB01067920.1_pt1 | contig 11200 bp, 13 predicted proteins | sample 811161 | NCBI WGS metagenome assembly MDTB01 (sample SAMN05326650, study PRJNA326480) | marine metagenome | isolation source: seawater | place: Mediterranean Sea | collected 2009
AGCCAATATATTTTGAGTCCTTGCATCTTTTTTTCATTTGTTTTTGATTTAAATTACTTCCAAAAGCGAAATATAACATTAAGACCCTTTAAATATTTTTAATTTTTTTTTCTTTAAGAATTTAACTATGGTTTTGTGGCAAGATTGTAGACGATTCCTGTTTGATGATCTAAGAACTATTGAAACTCCAATTTTTCCAAGCCTAAAAAAAGGATAGCTGCCTATATCAACAAATTTTTTATATTCATTTTGTGCTTTTTCTAATCCATTTGCAATATTACTTTCAATAGTTTGCACCGAGACACTTAAACTATAAGTCTTAAGACCTGGAACTAAATATTTTTTTAAATTATTAATCATTGATTGTAATATTGATGGAACTCCTGGAAGGCATATGACATTCTTTATCATAAAGCCTGGTGCTGCACTTGATGGATTAAGTATTAATTTTGAACCAGCGGGCATTTTTGCCATTTTCTTCCTTGGGTCATTAAAATTTTCATGTCCATAATATTTTAATAAAATATTATAGGCTTCTTTATGGTATGTATATTTTTTTTTAAAAGCCTTAGATATTGATTTAGCAGTAATATCATCATGCGTAGGACCAATTCCTCCCGTAGTTAAAACGTAATTATTTCTTTTACTTAAAGATATTACATTCTTTACAATTTTAGTCTCATTATCAGGAATAATTCTCACTTCAGTTACTTTTATACCTAAATTACTATTCAACCATAAAGCTAAAAATGAAATGTTTTTATCTATTGTTCTGCCAGACAAAATTTCGTTACCAATAACTAATATTCCAGCAGTAATTTTTTTATTTCTTTTTTTCATATTTTGTTAATATTAAAAAAATGGATTTTGAGAATGAATTAATACCAGGTGTTCTTATAAAAAGATATAAGCGATTTTTTGTTGATATTAAATTAAAAAATAAAATTATTACAGCCCACTGTCCTAACCCAGGGTCAATGATAAAATTATTAGATAAAGGAAACACAGTCTGGATAACAAAATCAAAAAATAAAGAAAGAAAATTAAAATACACTCTTCAAATTATAGAGGTTAGTAATATAAAAATTTGTGTGAATACACATGTAACAAACAAGATAATTCAGGAGTCTATAAATAAAGGGCTTATAAGTGAATTAAAAAGTTTTAAAATAATTAGACCTGAAAAAAAATTTGGTAAAAATACTAGATTCGATTTTCTTTTGTATAATAATAAAACCAATAAAAAGGCATTTTTAGAGGTTAAGAGTGTATCGATGCAAAGAAAAAAAAGGCATGCAGAATTTCCAGACTCGGTAACCAGCCGAGGGAAAAAACATTTGGAAAATTTGATACATGCTTATCAACAAGGGTATGAAAGTTATCTTATGTTTCTAATTCAAATAGAAAAATGTAAATCTTTCAGTATAGCCTCTGATATAGATCCTGAATATTATGAAGTTTTTAACAATGCATTAAAAAAAAACGTCAATGTTATTTGTTATGATTGTAAATTTTCAAACAAAGGAATAGAAATAAACAAAAAGATAGATTTATTAAATGAATGATGAAATATTAAAATCTTTTAATGGAACTAGGAAAGCAGGAGCTATCGCGGCTGGTGCTTTAGACGAATTAAATGCAGTTATAAAACCTGGTGTGACAACTGAAAAAATTGATAGAATTTGTTTTGAGTATATCAATGATCATGGTGCTTACTCCGCCCCTTTATACTACAGAGGTTTTCCAAAGTCTTGTTGTACCTCTACAAATCACATTGTGTGCCACGGAATACCTCAAAATAAAATTTTAAAAGATGGAGACATTATAAATGTGGATGTTACCGCAATTAAAGATGGTTGGCACGGGGATACAAGCAGAATGTTTCTGGTTGGGAATGTGTCAGTAAAAGCAAAAAAATTAATTAAAGCAACTTATGAGTCGATGATTAAAGGTATTGAGACATTAAAAGAAGGATCTTTTACGGGAGATATAGGTTTTGCAATTCAAAGTCATGTAGAAAAACATGGATTTTCTGTTGTAAGAGATTTTTGTGGACATGGTCTTGGTAAAAAATTTCACCAATTACCAAATATATTACATTATGGAAAACCAAAAACAGGTGAAAAATTAATTGCAGGAATGTTATTTACTGTTGAACCAATGATTAATGAGGGTGAATATAATACTAAAATATTACATGATGGTTGGACTGCGGTTACAAAGGACAAATCTTTATCAGCACAATTTGAACACACAGTTGGTGTAACAAATAATGGTTATGAAATTTTTACTTTTTCAAAAAAAGGATTAGAACTACCAGAAAACTTAAAATGATAGAAAGATATTCCAGGAAAGAAATAAAAGAAATTTGGCAAGATTACAATAGGTATAAAATTTGGTTAGAAATTGAGCTTGCTGCAGCTCAAGCAATGGAAAAGTTCAATATAATTCCAAAAGGAGTTTACAAAAAAGTTAAATCAAAATCAAAAATTGATGTAAATAAAATTTTAAAGATTGAGGGACAGGTAAGACACGATGTAATTGCTTTTCTTAGTTCGATAATGGAAAAGTCAGGAAAAGAAGGAAGATTTTTACATAAAGGGATGACTTCATCGGATGTGTTAGACACATGTTTTAATTTACAACTCAAACAATCTGGGGAAATAATCCTCAAAGATATCGAGGGTTTATTAAAATCTATTAAAAAACAATCTATTAAGCATAAGTACACTCTTTGTATTGGCAGAAGCCATGGAATACACGCTGAGCCCACAACTTTTGGGCTTAAACTACTAACATTTTATGCCGAGTTTTCTAGAAATAAAAAGCGACTCCAACATGCAATTGAAGATATATCAACTTGTGGAATCTCAGGAGCGGTCGGAACATTTGCGAATATTGATCCAAGAATTGAAAAATACGTAGCTAAAAAACTTAATTTAAAAGTTGAACCAATTTCTACTCAGATTATACCAAGAGACAGACACGCACATTTTTTTTCAGTGCTAGGAATAATAGCAAGTTCAATTGAAAGATTTTCTGTTGAAATTCGTAATTTACAAAGAACCGAAGTGGCAGAGGTTTACGAATTTTTTAACAAAAAACAAATGGGATCATCAGCAATGCCACATAAGAAAAATCCTGTTCTTAGTGAAAATCTTACAGGTTTAGCAAGACTAATAAGATCAACCGTTGTGCCTGCAATGGAAAATGTTGCTTTGTGGCATGAGAGAGATATATCGCATTCAAGTGTTGAAAGAAATATTGGACCAGATGCAACTGTAACTTTAGATTTTGCTCTCAACAGAATGGATGAAATAGTTAAATCAATGAAGATTAATAAAGATAATATGAAAAAAAATTTGGATTTAACAAAAGGCTTGTTTTTTTCACAAAGAGTGATGCTTTTTTTAACTGAAAAAGGTTTAAAAAGAGAAGTTGCTTATAGGATTGTTCAAAAATGCGCTCTGAAAGCTATAGATCAAAATATATCTTTTTACGATAGTTTACTTAACGAAAAAAAAATAAGAGACATAATAACTGTTAATAATTTAAATAATTTATTTGATTTTGGTTATCATACAAAGAAAATTAATGTAATTTTTAATAGAGTACTAAAATGATTAAAGGAAAAAAGCTTTACGAAGGAAAGGCCAAAATAATATACGAAACGAAAGAAAAAGGTTTGGCTATTCAACATTTCAAAGACGATGCGACAGCCTTTAATAACAAAAAAAAAGCCACAGTTGAAGGAAAGGGTGTTCTTAATAATAGGATATCTGAACACATTTTAAATAATCTAAATCAAGTTGGTATAAAAACGCATTTAGTGAAAAGGCTTAATATGAGAGAACAGCTTATAAAATTAGTTGAAATTATTCCAATTGAAGTAATTGTTAGGAATATTGCCACTGGATCTCTTACAAAAAGGCTTGGGGTAACTGACGGAACTGTTTTGGAAAAACCTTTGCTAGAATTTTGTTACAAGAAAGATGAGCTTGATGACCCCTTAATTGCTAAAGAACACATTTTCGCTTTTAATTGGGCTACAAAAGAAGAAGTTAATATTATCGAAGAAATGACTTTTAGAATAAATGATTTTATGTCCGGAATGTTTAGGGGCATAGGAATTAAATTAGTAGACTTTAAATTAGAGTTTGGAAGAATTTGGATAAATAATAACCGAGAGGTTATTCTCGCAGATGAAATTAGTCCAGACACTTGTAGGCTTTGGGATATCAAAAGTGAAAAAAAATTAGACAAAGATAGATTTAGAAAAGATTTAGGTAATATTATTCAAGCATACCAAGAGGTTGCACGAAGATTGGGTATTGTTCCTGAAACAACAAATGTAAGCGAAGTTAATTTTAAAAAACCTACTTCAATAAATATTAAAAAAAAATAAATTGAAATTTTCAGTAACAGTCACTTTGAAAAAAGATGTGCTAGACCCACAAGGTAAAGTGGTGGGGCAAACTCTCAAAAATATGGGAATAAATAATCTTAACCAAATAAGACAAGGTAAGTTTTTTGAAATAGATATAAATGAAAAAGATGAGTCAAAAGCTCATAATCAAATTGAAGAGATGTGTGAAAAACTGTTGGCTAATCAAATTATTGAAGATTTTAAAATCAGTAAAAAAGAATGAAATCATCAGTAATTGTTTTTCCCGGATCAAATTGTGACAGAGATGTCGCGATAGCCTTGGAAAAGCTGCAATTTAAAAACTCCATGGTTTGGCATAAAGAAACTATCTTGCCAAAATCTGATTTAATAGTTGTTCCGGGAGGTTTCTCATACGGAGATTATCTTCGATCAGGAGCAATAGCAGCAAAATCGAATATATTAAATGAAGTGATTAAAGCTGGTGAGAAAGGATCTTTAATTCTTGGGATTTGCAATGGGTTTCAAATACTAATTGAATGCGGGCTATTACAGGGAGCTCTTTTAAGAAATTCTGGTTTGAAGTTTATTTCAAACGATATTTTTGTGAAAGTACAATCCAATAAAAATAAATTTTTCAATAAATATAAGAGAAATGAGATATTAAAATTAAATATTGCTCATAACGAAGGAAATTTTTTTACTAGTAAAGATCATTTAAAAGAGCTTGAAGATAATGATTTAATACCAATAAAATATTGTGACTCAGATGGTAAAATTAATTCAACGAGTAACCCGAATGGATCACTAAATAATATTGCAGGCATATTTAATAAAAATAAAAATATATTAGGTATGATGCCACATCCTGAAAGAATGGCAGATAAAATTTGTTCTGATGAGGATGGGCTGCCACTTTTTTTAAGCTTAATGAATTAATATGACAATTACAAAAGATCAAATCAAAACGCATGGATTAAAATTAGATGAATATAAAAAAATTAAAAAACTCATAGGAAGAGAGGCAAATTTATTAGAATTAGGAATTTTTTCCGCTATGTGGAATGAACATTGTTCTTATAAATCATCAAAAATTCATTTAAAAAAATTGCCGACAAAAAATAAAATTGTAATACAAGGTCCAGGGGAAAATGCTGGCGTTATTGATATAGGAGATGATGATGCTATTATTTTTAAAATAGAAAGTCATAATCATCCATCATTTATTGAGCCCTATCAAGGAGCAGCTACTGGAGTTGGGGGTATATTAAGGGATGTATTTACTATGGGAGCTAGACCAATTGCATTAATGAATTCAATCCACTTTGGATCACCGGATAATAAAAAAACACAAAATTTACTAAGCGGTGTTGTTTCTGGAATTGGCGGTTATGGTAATTCAGTAGGCATTCCGACTGTTGGCGGGGAGACCAAATTCAATAGTACATACAATGAAAATATTTTGGTTAATGCAATGGCAGTAGGTCACGCTAAAAAAAATAAAATTTTTTACTCAAAAGCAAAAGGAATTAACAAGCCAGTGGTTTATGTGGGTTCGAAAACAGGTAGAGACGGAATACATGGTGCAACGATGGCTTCTGCGGAATTTGATGAAAACTCTGAAGAAAAAAAACCAACTGTTCAAGTAGGAGACCCTTTCACAGAAAAGTTGTTACTAGAGGCTTGCCTAGAGCTGATGAAGAAAAATTCGATTATTTCAATCCAAGATATGGGGGCAGCAGGATTGACTTCCTCAAGTATAGAAATGGCTTCTAAAGGTAAACTTGGTATTGAATTGGATTTAAATAAGGTGCCTTGTCGAGAAAATAATATGACACCTTACGAAATGATGTTGTCTGAGAGTCAAGAAAGAATGCTAATAATACTCGATGATAAAAAAGAAATAGAGGCAAAGAAAATATTTGATAAATGGGATTTAGATTTTGTAGTTATTGGAAAAACAACTGACACAAATAGATTGGTTTTAAATTTTGATAATAAAAAAGTAGCAGATATTCCAATACCTGCATTAGCAGATGAAGCTCCGCAGTACGATAGGGAATGGAAAAAATTTAAAGTAAAAAAAAATAACTTAAATTTTAAAGATCTTAAAAAAGTAAAGATAGAGGAAGCACTCACAAAAATTTTATCAACACCAGATCATTCAAATAAGAGCTGGATTACCAATCAATATGATCAGGTAGTAATGTGTGACACAATTCAAAAATCAGGTGGTGATGCTGCAGTTATAAGAATACATAAAAAAGAAAAAGCAATATCTATATCGGTAGACTCATCTGCAAACTATTGTGGTGCAGATCCTAAATTAGGTGGAAAACAAATTGTTTGTGAAAATTGGAGAAATTTAATCTCCGTAGGTTCAAAACCACTTGCAATAACAAATTGTCTTAATTTTGGAAATCCAGAAAAGCCTGAAGTTATGGGAGAATTTGTTCAGTGTATTGAAGGAATTAAGGAAGCATGTGAATTTTTAGATTTTCCAGTTGTTTCTGGCAATGTTTCTTTTTATAACGAAACAAATTCAAAAAGTATTTTTCCAACACCTGTTATCGGAGGAATAGGAATTCTTGATAATTTAAGTAAAATTATTAATTTGAAAACAAAAAAAATAGGAAACATTATTATTGTTTTGGGAAAAACTTTTGGTCACTTAAACCAAAGTACTTTTTTGAAAGAAGTTTATTCAATAAATGATGGCCCTCCTCCTGAAGTTAATTTAACAAATGAAAAAAATAATGGTCTTTCAGTTTTAAATTTAATTAAAAATAACCTAATAGAATCTTGTCATGATGTTTCATCTGGTGGGATATTAGTCGCCTTAGCAGAAATGTCTATGGCATCTATGCTGGGTTTAAAAATTAATAAACCTAAAAAATTTACTGATTTAAACGAATATTTTTTTTCAGAAGACCAGGGTCGATATTTATTGGAAATCGAGAAAGATAATCTTGATAAAGTTGAAAGCATGTTGAAAAAGAATAATATTTTTTATGAGGTGATTGCGGAAGTACAAAATGACTTATTTGAAATAGATAAAGCATTTAGTATAAAAGTAAATGAACTTTACAACTGTAATAATCAATGGTTTAATAAATTTAATGCCTTTAACTAGAGAAGAAATATCAAAAATGATTATGAATGCCTTTCCAAATGCTAAGTTAGAATTGAAAGATACCGCAGGAGATAACAACCATTATGAAGCAAAAATTACATCAAAGATTTTTAATGGTAAATCTAGAGTTGAACAACATAAAATGGTATACAAAGCATTAAAGGGTAAAATGGGAAATGAGCTGCATGCTCTTGCTTTAACAACTGAGGAGGAAAATGAGTGAAATAAATCAAAAAATAAAAGATATAATATCTTCTAAAGATATTGTTCTTTTTATGAAAGGTACACCTGATGCGCCTCAGTGTGGTTTCTCAATGGCTGTTTCAAATATTTTAAAACACTTAAATGTAAAGTTCGAAGGAGTAAATGTTTTATCAAGTAACGAATTAAGACAGGGCATAAAAGATTTTACTGATTGGCCTACCATTCCACAATTGTATGTAAAAGGAGAATTTATCGGGGGCTGCGATATTGTAAAAGAGATGTTTGAAAAGGGAGAATTAAAAAAACTATTTGAAGATAAGTCTTTGTTATCTTGAATAATATTCAATTACTAATTTTGGTTCCATTAAAGTAGGATAGGGAATTTCAGCAAACTTTGGTATTCTAACTAATTTTGCAGTTTTATTTTTACTGTCTGATTGAATATATTCTGGGACATCTCTTTCTTTACTGCCGATACACCCTTCTATAATTGTAAGTTTCTTTGATTTATCTTTTACCTCAATTAAGTCACTCTCTTTAACAATGTAACTAGAGATATTAACTTTCTTTTTATTAACTTTAAAATGTCCATGGTTAATCAATTGTCTTGCTGAAAAAACAGTTGGTGCAAATTTTGCTCTATAAATTATTGTATCTAATCTAGTTTCTAAAAGTCCAACTAAGTTTTCTGTGGTGTCACCTTTTTTCTTTAATGCTTTTCTGTAGACATTTCTAAACTGTCTTTCATTAATATTTCCGTAATATGACTTTAGTTTTTGTTTTGCATTCAACTGAATACCATAGTCTGTGGGCTTGCCTCTTTTATTTTGTCCATGCTGACCTGGTGGATAATTTCTCGTATTGAATGGACTCTTTGGACGGCCCCATAAATTTACCTTGAGCCTTCTATCAACTTTATGTTTTGAATTTAAACGTTTTGACATAAAAAAAATGTTTATAATCCTTATATTAAATTTGTCAATTACTCTTATAATTTACTAAAAACACTGGATAAAATCCTCAATTCTTTGTTACTTAACTCAACTCTTCCGAAAATATTTCTTAGATTGATAAGCATAGACTTCTTCTTCTCTTTTGGAGTAAAAAAACCCTTCTTATCCAATGCACTCTCCAAGAAATCGAAAAAGATATTAAATTTTTTTTTGCTAGCAATATCTTCTAATTTTTTTTCTTTTTTGAAAAAACTAGGTTTAAAAATTTTAAAAACTTCATAACAAACTATAATTAAGCTGTGAGATAAGTTAATTGACTCGAATTTTTTATTAACTGGTATTTTAAATATAAAATTCGAATGAGAGATATCTTCATTAGATAATCCTGATGCTTCTGGTCCAAATAAAATTCCAATTTTTTTATTTTTATTTTTTTTTATACTTGTAATAAATTGTTTAAACGAAAGGTGTTTTTTATTAATATCTCTTTTTCTAGCTGATGAAGCATAAAGAATATCATAATTATTTGCCGCTTCTCTTAAAGATGAATAAACTTTAGTTTTCTGAAGAATATCACTAGCTCCAACTGAGGTTGCTATTGCTTTTTTATTTAGCCATTTTTCTTTAGGATTTATTATATCTAATTTTTTAAAACCAAAATTTTTCAATGCTCTTGCACAAAAGCCTATATTCTCAGGAAGTTGTGGTTTGACTAATAAATACCCCACGCTGTTAATCATTTGCAGGAGCTTTTTCTTTATAAAGTTTATAATCTAAACTATCTATTAATGCTTTAAATGAAGCGTCGATAATATTTGGAGATACACCAATGGTGAACCAGTTTTTTCCCTCTTTGTCAGTGCTCTCTATTGAAACTCTTGTGGTTGCGTTAGTACCGGTATTTAAAATTCTAACTTTATAATCAACTAGTTTAAGGTCTTTTAAATATTTAGAATATTTACCTACCTTGTCAACATTAGATCTAATTGCATTATCCAGTGCGTTGACTGGTCCATTTCCGGATCCTTCACAAATTATTTCTTTTCCATCAACTATTATATGTGCTTTTGCAAAAGAATTTATTTTGTCTTTCGAATCTCTTTTCACTGAGACATCGTATTTAGAAATTGTTAAGTATTTTGGTATCTCACCAAGAAGTCGCCTTGCTAACAATTCAAATGAAGCATCTGCACCATCATATGAATAACCGGCAAATTCTCTTTCTTTTACTTCATCAAGTAAACTTTGAACCTTTGGATTATTTTTGTCTATTTTAATTCCATATTTTTCTAATCTAGACATTATATTTGACTTTCCTGACTGATCAGAGACAACTATATTCCTAAAATTCCCAACTGAATTTGGACTTATATGTTCGTATGTTTTAGGATCTTTCGTTACCGCAGATACATGAAGACCGCCTTTATGAGAAAAAGCTGATGCACCAACATAAGCTGCATGTCTGTTTGATTTTCTATTTAAGATTTCATCAAGCAATCTAGAGCATTCGGTTAATTTTTTAATTTTTTCTTTTTTAATACCTATTTCAAATTTTTTTGAAAAGGATTCTTTTAAGACCAATGAAGGTATTACTGACATTAAATTTGCGTTACCACACCTTTCCCCAAGACCATTAATCGTTCCTTGAACCTGTCTTGCACCAGATAAAATTGCAATTAAAGAATTTGCTACTGCATTTTCAGTGTCGTTATGTGCATGGATGCCTAGATTTTTGCCTGGTATAAATTTAGAAACTTTAGATACAATTTCTCCTACTTCATGAGGAAGTGTGCCTCCATTAGTATCACATAAAACAATCCATCTTGCTCCTTCATCATAAGCTGTTTTTAAACAACTTATTGCATAATCAGAGTTATTTTTATATCCATCAAAAAAATGTTCTGCGTCAAACAAAAATTCTTTTTTATTTTTAACAAATAATTTTGCTGACTCTTTTATATTCTCTAAATTCTCTTTTTTAGTAATACCTAGAGCAACGTCCACATGAAAATCCCAAGATTTTCCAACCAAACATACTGCAGATGTATTTGAGTTTAAAATAGCAGATAATCCTGGATCATTTTGTGCGCTTCTTCCAGTTTTTTTGGTCATTCCGAAAGCAGTTAAAACTGTATTTCCAAGATTTGGGGGTTTGTTAAAAAAAGTGGTGTCTAGTGTATTTGCTCCTGGCCACCCACCCTCTAAATAATCCACACCAAGTTCGGAGAGTGATTTTGCAATTTTATTTTTTTCGTCTATAGAAAAATTAACACCCTCTGTTTGCGCTCCGTCTCTTAAAGTTGTGTCAAAAATATATATTTTTTCCTTACTCATTTATATTTCCATATTGTTTTGTTATTTTTGTCTTCAATTGTAATTCCATTGTCTTCTAACTCTTTTCTAATATTGTCAGCCAATTTATAATTACCTTTTTTTCTTGCATTTTCTCTTTCTTTAATTTTTAGTTCAATTGTATTTTCATCAATATTTATTTTTGTTTTTTTAAAATTTTTCCAAGATTCTTGA
>MDTB01111012.1_pt1 | contig 11200 bp, 10 predicted proteins | sample 811161 | NCBI WGS metagenome assembly MDTB01 (sample SAMN05326650, study PRJNA326480) | marine metagenome | isolation source: seawater | place: Mediterranean Sea | collected 2009
CATGTCCTGTTTCTGATGATTTTGCCACTGATTTAACAGGTCTAAAATTTGTTGAAGTATAATATTCAGTAACCCAAATAAATAAGGCCGTAACCGCTAAACCAACAATTGAACAATAGAAAATATCTAAAGCAGAAAAGCTACCATTAGAACTTGAAAACGTAGTATTCATACCGACAAAATAATCAATTACTCCATAAATACCAATTAACGCTAACAATGCTGAAACTATAAAACCTTTGTACAATGCACCCATAACCGTTCCATTTTTTGAAAGTTTTACGAAGTAGGTACCTATTATCGATGCTATAATACATATTCCACCAATCGCCAAAGGTAAATTCATCAATAATACTTCAGAGGTACCACTAAAAAAAATAGAAGCCAGCACCATTGTTGCAACTACTGTTACAGCATAAGTCTCAAATAAATCTGCAGCCATACCTGCACAATCTCCAACATTATCACCTACGTTATCTGCGATTACTGCAGGGTTTCTAGGATCGTCTTCAGGTATTCCTGCTTCAACCTTCCCAACTAAATCAGCTCCCACATCTGCACCTTTAGTAAAAATTCCACCTCCTAATCTTGCAAAAATAGAAATAAGAGATGCACCAAAACCTAGTGCAACTAAGGGATCAATAAGCTCCCTATTTTCTGCTCCAGACTTAATAAGATAATAATATGTAAAACAAATCGCTAACAGTGCTAAACCTGCAACTAACATACCTGTAACTGCTCCTGACTTAAATGCTACATTTAAACCTTGGTTTAATCCTTTCTTTGCAGCTTCAGTAGTTCTCACATTAGCTCTAACAGAAATGTGCATTCCAACAAACCCAGCTACTCCTGATAAAAATGCTCCTACCAAAAAACCTAAAGCAATATTTAAATCTAAAAATATATAAATAAAAACAAATATGATTACTCCAACAAAAGCAATTGTAATATATTGCCTTTTCAAATAAGCCGAAGCACCCTCTTGAATAGCTCCAGCAATTTCCATCATTTTTTTATCCCCTGAAGGCATTTTTAAGACTTGTTTAGCAGTTATAAAACCGTATATTAGTGCTATAACACCTGCGATACTAGCAAATAAAAATATTTGTTCCATTGCATTTCACCTTTAATAATTATTAATTTTTGTACAATGCCAGATGTAATGATTTTATGCAATATCTATTTAGAGTTATTTTCTAAAAATGAGAAAAGCTTCCTCTAATGCTTTTATTATTCAAAAATACTCCCTTCTTGTTTATTAATTCTCCTATAATTGAGATTTTTAATTTAAATTTTTTTTCTAAATTTTTTATATGACGGATATTTTTTCTATTAAAAGTAAAAGCCAGTTGGTAATCATCGCCTGCTGTTAAATAATCTTCTAAAGTGAACTTTCCTATCTTTAAAAGAAATTTAGCATTATCAGATATTGGCATTCTTTCCGCAGAGAGACTTATTCCACAATTAGCTAAATCTGATAATTTTTTTATGTCATCAACCAAACCGTCTGAAATATCAATACAAGCTTTTGCATATTTTGATAAGTGACAAGCAAATTTATGAAGCTGAGGCGGTAATAGAAAAGAGTTAATCGCGTTTTTTTTAAGTTTAGAATCAGATATTTTGATTTTATTTTCAAGTATATTTAATCCTATATGAGCATCACCAATAAAACCTGTTATGCCTATATAATCGCCTACTTTACTTCCTTTTCTTAATAACGGCTTAGTAAAAGATTTTTTTCTTCCAACCACTGTAACACTTATAACTAGCGGTCCATCATGAGAGGTCAAATCTCCTCCTGCAAGACTAATTCCTATTTTATTTATTGTTTCTCCAATACCAATAGATATATTCTTAAAAAAACTTTCTTCTTTATTTTTTGGAATTGTTAAAGATAAAAACATACAATATGGAATAGAAGCCATAGCAGCTAAATCACTGGTAGCGCAATAGATAGCTCTTATTATCATTAATTTTGGTTCTAAACCATTAGGACAATGAACTCCTTCAATAAAACAATCAACACTTATTATAAAGTTTTCTTTATCAAAATTTTTTAAAATTGCTCCGTCGTCTTGCAAGCTAATGGAAGGTTTAAAATTTTTACTTAATGGCAAAAAGTATTTTTTTATTAAATCAGTTTCCTTCATTTTCTCTAATTATTTTACTTATATTATCTAGTATACCATTAACAAACCCTGTGTGAGTCTTATTAAAAAACAAACCAGCTATAGAAACATATTCATTAATTATAACGTTATGTGGAGTATTTATACAAAATGATAATTCATATACCCCTAAACTAATAATAGATCTCATAGTAGGATCTACTCGATCATAAAACCAGTTTTTTGATAAATTTTCTTCTATAAGTAATTTTATTTTTTTTTGATTGTCGCATACACCTAAAACTATTTTTTCAAATAGTTTTTTGTCATAACTTTTATCTCTCTCTTTACAGAAGTCTTTATTTAAATTACTAAAATCTTTGATAATTTTCTTAATATCAGATTTTGAAAAATAGTACTGAAATATAACTTGCACGGCTGCTAAGCGTGCATTTCTTTTAACTTTCATATGTATATTTACGTTTAAGCTCAATTTGATTAATACATGCTTTAGCAGCAACTATTCCTTTTCCTATCATATTTTTTTCTGATATAGACCTTGCTAGTGCTTGCTCATAGTTTTCACAAGTTAATATTCCATAACCCAGTGCTAAACCTTCCAAAGATAAATTCATTAATGCTCTAGCACTTTCCTGACAAACATAGTCGTAATGAGAGGTTTCTCCTCGAATAACACACCCTAAGGCAATATAACCATCAAATTTATTTTTTGCAAAAGTAATAATTGAAGGTATTTCAAAAACTCCTGTCACAGTCTCTATTGTAAAATGTAAATTATTATCCGATAGTTGACTGGTAGTTTCTTTTAATAAATTATTAGAAATTTCTTTATAATAATCACTAACAATTACTAAAATATTTTTTTTTCTTTGCATACTTTATAAACTTATTTTTCCTATTATTTTTAAATCAAAACCTTCTAAACCAATAATTTCTTGCTTGGAGTTAGTTAATAATAACATTTTTCTAACCCTTAAGTCTCTTAAAATTTGAGCCCCTACTCCATATTCTCTAAACTCTGGAGTATTTTTAACATCAGTTAGTTTTTGAGTGAATTCAGATTTATTATCTTTTATTATTACTAGGACTCCTTTTTTATTTTTGTTAATCTCTATCATAGCTCTTTCGATAGTATTAATGTTTCCTTTTTTATTCTGTAATTGTCCTTTAAATAAATCATTTACATAATTTATTTTTTGAACTCTCACAAGAATATCCTCCTCTTCCTTAATGTTACCTTTTACTAAAGCAAAATGCTCAGTTTTATCAACTTGATTAATGTAACTGTAAAAATCAAACTCGCCTGCAAAATCTGTGCTCATTTTATCTGAAAATATTCTTTTAACTATTGGATCTTTATGAACTCTCCACCTAATTAAATCCTCTATTGAACCAATTTTAAGGGCATGCTGTGTGCAAAACTGTTTAAGGTCATTCATTCTAGCCATACTACCATCATCATTCATAATTTCGCATATTACTGCAGATGGATTTAATCCTGCTAGTCTAGCTATATCTATAGCTGCCTCTGTATGCCCTGCTCTAGAAAGCACTCCTCCATTTCTTGCAACTAGTGGAAAAATATGCCCAGGTGTTGTTAAATCATCTTTATCTTTAGTATTATCTATTGCTGTTTGTATAGTTCTAGACCTATCAGCTGCAGATATACCAGTGGTAACACCTTCTTTTGCTTCAATAGAAACTGTAAAAGCAGTATCAAACTTGCTAGTATTTCTTCTGTCCATTGGTTTAAGGTCAAGTTCTTTGGATCTCTCTTCAGTTAAAGCCAAACATATTAATCCTCTACCATGCTTTGCCATAAAATTTATAACATTTGGCGTTATTAATTGTGCTGGAAAAATTAAGTCTCCTTCATTTTCTCTGTTTTCATCGTCTACTAAAACAAAAAGCTTTCCGTTTCTCGCACACTCTACAATTTCTTCTATACTTGATAATTCCAAAATATCCTCTTATTTTTAATTGTGACCTTTATTTATATATCTAGCTAATATATCTACTTCAATATTAACTTTATCACCTTTTTTCAATTTACCAAGCGTGGTAATTTTATTTGTATGAGGTATTATATTCACAGAAAATTTATTTTTTAATACCTTGTTTACAGTAAGTGATACTCCATCTAAAGTTACAGAACCTTTTTCACAAATAAATTTTTCTATTTTTTTTGGTATAAAAAAATTTAGTAATGTAGATTTTTTTAAAAACTTTTTATCTTTTAGTTCTGTTACTCCATCAATATGACCTGATACAAAGTGACCTGCTATTTCATCTCCAACTTTTAGTGATTTTTCTAAGTTAATTTTAGTGCCTATTTTCCAGCTTACAGCTGTCGTCACTTTTAATGTTTCTTCTGACAAGTTAACAGAAAATCCATTTTTATCTTTCTTAATTACAGTCAAACAAATCCCTGAGCACATTATAGAAGACCCTATTTTTATATCCTTTAAAAGCATATTTGTTTCAATTTTATATTCAAGTGGTTCTCTTTTAGAAATACTTTTAATAACGCCTAAATTTTCTGTTATTCCTGTAAACATAAATTAAATTATTTTTTTATAAATATTTTTTAAATTATTATTAACCCAGACCTCTAATTTATTGTCTTTCAGTTTAATTTCATTATGCAAAAAAAAGCTTCTATTACTTTTTAATTTACTGAAAGTATGCAGTCCTCCATTACCAATAAATAGATTTGCTTTATAAATATATATAAAGTCACAATACCCTTTGTTTAAAAATGAAGTTGCAGTTTTCGCACCTCCTTCAATAAGTATTTTTTGAAAATTTAATTCATATAACTTTTTAATAATACTTAAAATACATAAATATCCATCAGATAATTTTTTTATATGAAATATTTTTATCCCCTTTGAAATAAAAAATTTTGCCTTTTCAGTAGATAGGTTTTTATTTGTAAAAATTATAAGTGGATTAGTTCTTATAGTTTTAACTAATTTAGCATTGCGATCTAATATCAAATTTGTATCTAGTATTATTCTACAAATTGATTTTTTAAAACCATCAATTCTTACAGTCAAATTAGGGTTGTCTTTAGAAAATGTATTAGATCCAACTAAGATTGCATCATGGTTGCTTCTTAAATGATGAACATGCTTTCTTGATAATTCAGAAGTTATCCATTTGCTCTTGCCATTAGAGTAAGTAATTTTACTATCTGCGCTATTAGCTAACTTAATACTAAACATTGGCCTTTTAATTGTGTGAAAACAATAATGCGAATAATTTATCAAAAAATTTTTAAAATCTAATTTTATAACTTTAGTTTCTATACCATTTTTATTTAAAGTATTAATTCCTTTTTTAAACGTTAATTTATTATAATCCAGCATTCCTATAACTACTTTTTTAATACCTGCTTTTATTATCTGATTTGTGCAAGAGTTAAAGTTATCATCTAAACAACATGGCTCTAAAGTTATATACAGAGTAGAGTCTATTGCCTTTTTTCCTGCCATGGCCAATGCATTTTCCTCTGCATGTGGTCTTCCTTTGTTTGAAGTATAACCTACACCTACAATTTCATTTTTTTTTACTACAACACAACCCACGGCGGGATTTTTTCCAGTATTTCCTATAGCTAAACCTGCCTGATAAAATGCTGAATTTAACCAAAAATTATCCATACTTATTGTTTTGGATTATCCTTTAATTCTCCTAGAAAATTTTCGAAATCTTTTACTTCTCTAAAGTTTTTGTAAACTGAAGCAAACCTTACATATGCTACTTGATCTATTTCAGAAAGGGACTCCATAACTAACTTTCCTATCATTTGAGAAGGAATATCTACTTCTCCAGAACTTTCTAATCTTCTAACTATTCCACTTATTAATTTTTCAATTCTATCAGTATCTACCCTTCTTTTCCTCAAAGCAATAATAATTGAGTTTGCTAACTTATCTCTATTAAAAGGCATTCTTTTTCCATCTTTTTTAATAACAGTCAGATCTCTTAATTGTACTCTTTCAAAAGATGTAAAGCGTGAACCACAAGCAGGACAAAGTCTTCTTCTCCTAATGGCAGAGTCATCTTCTGTAGGTCTAGAGTCCTTGACTTGTGTTTCTGGATTATTACAAAAAGGACACTTCATTTTTCATTTATATATAGGAAAATCTAAACAAAGCTTTCTAATATCTGATAGCACTGATGACTCAGTTTTGTTAATTAGCTTTTCATCCTTAGATGATAATGATTCTATGACTTTAGAAATACAGTCAGCAATAAATTCAAATTCATTTTCTTTAAAACCTCTAGTAGTTCCTGCAGCTGAACCAACTCTTATACCTGAAGTAATAAAAGGTGACTGTTTGTCAAAAGGAATTGAGTTTTTATTACAAGTTATACCTGCCCTATCTAGGCTTTCCTCTGCTAGTTTTCCGGTTACATTTTTTGTAGTCAAATCTATTAAAACCATATGACAATCGGTACCACCAGACACTATTTTAAATCCTTTTTTCTCTAATCTTGAACAAAGAGCTTTTGCATTCTTTACAGTTTGCTTGCTATACTGCATAAAAGAATCTGAATTTGCTTCTTTAAAGGCAGCTGCCTTGGCAGCAATTACGTGCATTAATGGACCACCTTGCATTCCTGGAAAAACTGCCTTATCTATTTTTTTTCCTAATTCTTCATTATTACTTAATATCACTCCTCCTCTAGGCCCTCTTAAAGTTTTATGTGTAGTTGAAGTGCAAACATCAGCATATGGTAAAGGGTCTGGATAGCACCTACTAGCTATAAGGCCAGAATAGTGTGCCATATCAACTAATAAATATGCCCCTACTTCATCAGTAATTTCTCTAAACAATTTAAAATCTATTTTGGAAGAATAAGCTGATGCTCCAGCAATTATAAGTTTTGGTTTATTTTTTTTTGCAAGCATTCTAACTTCATCATAATCAATAATTCCATCTTCTTCCTTGACTCCATAAGTAATAGAGTGAAAATATTTTCCTGATTGATTAGGTGCAGCTCCATGTGTCAAATGACCGCCTGCTGATAAAGACATCCCTAAAATTGTATCTCCTGGGGATAATAGTGCTAGATAAACTGCTTGATTAGCCTGGGAACCAGAGTTTGGTTGCACATTAGCCCATTTACAAGAAAATAAATCTTTTAATCTATTTATAGCTAAATTTTCTATTACATCCACAAACTCACAACCACCGTAATATCTTTTTCCTGGGTAGCCCTCTGCATATTTATTAGTAAGAACAGAACCTTGATAGTGCATTATTGAAGAAGATGTAAAGTTTTCAGAAGCAATTAACTCTACAGTATGTTGTTGCCTATCAAGTTCTTTTGATAAAGCTTCAGAAAGCTCTGTATCTTTTGAATTAATTGAAACTTCTCCTAGAAATTTATCATCTAGTTTTTCTACTCTTTTAATATGTCTTTCTCCTTCAAAGTCAGTTTTTAAAAAAGCATTTACACATTCTATAGCATCTTCAAAATTAATATGTCTTGCTCCTATTGCTAAAACGTTTGCATTATTATGCTTTCTAGCTTGTTCAGCAGTTTTTACATCATGACATAATGCAGCTCTAACTCCTTTAAATCTATTAACGGAAATAGATATACCAATGCCTGTACCACACAATGCTATTCCTCTGTCTACATCGCCCTTTAATATTTCATTAGCTATAGCTTTTCCATAATCAGGATAATCAACAGGTTGAGAGTTAGTAGGTCCTAAATCCAATATTCCAAACCCTAGAGTTTCTAAGTTAAGTCTTATTTTTTGTTTTAACTCGAAACCAGCATGATCTGATGTTATAGCAACTTTTAATTTTGTAGCAGTATTTTTCATGAACTACTTTTAATTTATAAATATTAGAAAAAATATCAATGTTTTATTCGCTAGATTTTATTCTTTTATAGTCATTCAGTTCTTCTTTAACTTTAGATATTAATAAATAAACACCCACAATATTAAATAAAGCCATAAGAAATATCATTGAATCTGATAAGTCAACTACTGACGCTAAGTTGAGACTTGATCCAATTATAACAAAAACACAGAAAATTAATTTAAATAAATTTTCTTTAGTTTTACTTTTACCAAATAAATAAGTCCATGATTTTAATCCATAATAGGACCATGATATCATCGTGGAAAAAGCGAATAGTATTGCTGATACTGCTAGAATATAAGGAAACCAAAATATATCTTTGGCAAAGGCTTTTGAAGTAAGTTCTATACCTCCATATCCCTCGGTATTCAAATGCATGCCAGTAATAATTATAACAAGTGCTGTCATGGTACAAATTATTACAGTATCAATGAATGGTTCTAATAAAGCAACATAACCTTCTGTTATAGGATAGTTAGTTTTTACAGCAGAATGTGCTATTGGAGCTGACCCTAAACCTGCTTCATTGGAAAAAGCTGCTCTTTTAAAACCCTGAATCAAAACTCCTATTATTCCTCCAGTAATACCCTCTCCTGTAAAAGCTCCAACAAAAATTAATTGAAAAGCCGTTCCAATTAATTCAAAGTTTATAATGATTATTACTAGTGCACATAATATGTATATGGCAGCCATTAAAGGCACAAGCTTTTCAGTAACCTTAGCTATGCTTTTTATACCTCCTATAATAACTGTACCCAGTAATACTGCTAAAATTAAACCATACAACCACGCATTATTATAAAAGTAAGATTCTTCACCTCCAGTTATTCCTACAAACTGCTGATATGATTGATTCGCTTGAAACATATTACCACCGCCTAGAGAACCTCCAATGCAACATATAGAAAACATTATTGCTAAAAATTTTCCTAATCTCTCGAGACCAATATCTTTAAGACCTCTGGACAAATAATACATTGGGCCGCCTGATACTGAACCATCATTATTAATCACCCTATACTTTACACCTAAAGTGCACTCGCAGAACTTTAATGACATACCTAAAAAACCAGCAAGTATCATCCAAAAAGTAGCCCCAGGCCCTCCTAAACTAACTGCTATAGCAACTCCAGCAATATTTCCTAATCCTACTGTTGCTGCCGTAGCCGTCCACAAAGCTTGTCTATGAGATACCTCTCCCGGCGCATTTTTTTCAGATTTCTTTGAACTTAAAAAGCTTAACGCTGTACCAAATCCTTTTATATTTATAAATCCAAAGTAAAAAGTACAATACACTGCTGCTATTATTAACCAAACAACTATTAGAGGAAAACTATACTCTCCTATGTTAAATGAATAAAAAACAATACCGGCTACAAAATTTGAAATTGGTGCTAAATAATTATTCAAGCTTTCATCAATAGTTGCGCTGTGAGATAGATAAGATAGAAAATAAGTTAATAATATTATTAAGGTTAATGAAGGTATCTTTTTAATCATGCTGCTAAGCTCCCAATATTAAGATTTTTCCATACTTTCTTTAAAGACTCAACTAAATTATCAGCCATCTCTTCTGTATGTAAAGGAGTAGGAGTAATTCTAAGTCTTTCTGTTCCTCTTGGCACAGTAGGGTAATTAATAGGTTGAACATAGATTTTATATTTAGAAAGCAATAAATCAGATGCTCTTTTACATAACATAGGGTCTCCAACTTTTACTGGAACTATATGACTAGAGTTTTGTATGACGGGTATATTCTCTTTATTTAATTTTTGTTTTAAGTATTTGACAATATCTCTATGTTTTTTTCTCTCTTTATCACTTTCTTTCAAATATTTCACTGAAGCTAAACCACCAGCTACTATGCATGGAGGTAGTGAAGTAGTAAAAATAAAACCAGAAGAATAAGACCTTATTGTGTCTACTATATATTTATTTCCAGTTATATAGCCTCCCATTACTCCATAGGCTTTGGCTAAAGTGCCTTCAATTATATCAATTTCATTACTTATCTCTAAATCATCAGAAATGCCTCCTCCACTTTTACCATACATTCCAACAGCATGTACTTCATCTAAATAAGTTAAAGCATTGTTTTCTTTAGCTAGCTTGCTGATTTCTAAAATTGGAGCAATATCTCCATCCATTGAATAAACTGACTCAAATGCAATCAACTTAGGCGTATTTTTATTAAACTGTTTTATTTTATTATTTAAATCTTCTAAATCATTGTGCTTAAAAATAATTTTTTTTGCCCCACTTGACCTTATTCCTTGTATCATTGAAGAATGATTAAGTTCATCTGAAAACACTATGCAATCTTTCAAAGACCCTGCCAAAGTAGATAAACTTGCTTCATTAGATATATAGCCTGATGTAAATAATAAAGCCGAGTCTTTTCGATGAAGCGAAGCAAGCTCTTTTTCTAACTCCACATGATAGTGGGTTGTACCTGATATATTTCTTGTTCCTCCAGACCCTGCTCCACATTTATCTAAAGCTATTCTCATTGCTTCTAAAACTTTCGGATTTTGTCCCATTCCTAAATAATCATTGCTGCACCAAACAGTAATATCTTCTTTAGAAGATTTTCCATCTTCAAACCAAGACGCATTAGGAAAGTTTTGAGACTTCCTAAGAATATCAATAAAAACTCTATACCTTCCTTCATTTTTAATTTCATCAATTATTCTTTTAAAATAATTTTCATAATTAAATGTCATACTACTCATATTAATTTATTGAAAACCCTCCGTCTACTAAAATAGTAGCACCAGTAATATATGATGCCTGCTCTGAGGCTAAAAATAAAATGACATTTGCCACTTCCTTTGGTTTACCTAACCGCTTTAAAGGAATTCTTTCATCATAATTTAATTCTGATAAATCTTTGACTAAAGTTTCATAAGTGTTTCCTTCTATCCAACCTGGAGATATGTTATTAACTCTTACATTATGTGCAGCCCAACATGCTGCCATTGACTTTGTTAATGATTCTATTCCTGACTTAGTTGATGCATACGCAGGGCTAGTTGAACCTGCTAATTTAGTATTTACCGAAGTTAAATTTATTATATTTCCTCTAGTTATAGCTAATTTTGGTAACATAGAATGACATATTCTTAAAGTTCCCATCAAATTAACATTAACAACATCAGAAAAGTTTTCTATTCTGTA